>Ga0302315_10000693_pt1 | contig 36778 bp, 31 predicted proteins | sample III_Palsa_N3_1_FD_200532 | JGI IMG/M metagenome (GOLD analysis project Ga0302315, IMG submission 200532) | Peat permafrost microbial communities from Stordalen Mire near Abisko, Sweden - III_Palsa_N3_1 | ecosystem: Environmental > Terrestrial > Soil > Palsa > Peat permafrost | place: Sweden...
TATTAAATTCCTGTTTATAAACAGCTGCATTTGTTTATGTGCATATATTACCTGTTCAGCAGGGATTTGATTTGATATGGATATATGCTTGTTTTGTTGGTCTTGTTTATATAACCCATTGGCTTCTTCAATATTATCCCTTAGTAAAAGCGGTTGGGTTATGTATTCGAAGTTTTCTTTTTTTGATTTTACCCATAAAAATAACCCTTCTAATAATTCTATACTTTTGCTTGCCGTATCATTTAGCGAAAACATAATGGTTTGCAGGTCATCTTCAGAAAGATAGTCGTCGGGCAGTTTTAACATTTCAGACGTCATAATGATCGAGGCAAATGGCTGCCTGAGATCATGCGCTAACACCGCTATTAGCATGTCGTTAAATTTGTTCCAGTTTTCCAGCTCAAGGTTTCTGGCATTAGTTTTTTCGGCATAGGCTTTTTGTACGGCAGCATAATTCCTGCTTATTTTTGCCGAGCGGACAACAAAAAATAATAATGCTATTGCAGTTATAAATAAGCATATAAAAACTATCATCAATAACGTACGTGTGCGTTCCCGTTCATTTATAAGTTTCAGGTCCTCGTCTTTCCTCACATAATTAATTACATTAAAACCATATTTATGCAGTTCTGTAGCTTGCTGATCCTTTGTTTCTAAAAGGATAGCTGCATATTGTGCCGCCTCATTGCTATTATGCATATTATCATAATAGTTGTATAAATTTTGAGCGAACAAGCTTTTAAACATTTCAAAATGATAGGATGTAGCTTCTATTAATCCTTTTTTAAAGTAATCGATTGAAATTGATGAATCAGCAGACCGAAAGCCAAGCTGAAGGTAAATGGAGAGTTTTATATACTCATTACCAATACTATCTGCACTTTTAAGAGAGGACTTTAATAACGCAATTACCTGGGGCTTTTTACCGGAAAACCACTCCCGGTAGCCGTTGAACAGTTTATAATAAAGCACCATCCGCTCATCATGATATTTGCTTGCGATGGCGCTACCCCTTTTAAAAAGAGAAGTGGTGGCAGGATTAATAAAACTGGAATTGTGAAGATTGATATTATTTATAATGATAAATAACACCGAGTCCTTAGGTACGGTTAACCCTACGCGATAGGATTGAAGCAGGTAGGCGTGCGCATTAACAGAATCCTGGTCGACATATAGCAAGTTGGCAATGTTCATCAATACCATACATTCGCCTTCTTTATCATTAATGGCCCGGTATTGTTCAAGGCACTGATTAAGATAAGTTGCAGCCAGGAAACTATTTTGCCCTGTTAGCAATATGCCATAAGTTTTATCTGCATCTGCTATGCCTTTTATATATCCAATATTCCCGGCTAGTTTTTTTGCCTCTGAAGCATACACATAGCTACTGTCGGGATAGTGGTTAGTCAGGAGGTTGCCTATACGGTTTAATGCATTTATTTTAAGCGCACTATCGGTTATAAAGGGCAAATTGCGTTGCAATTGCCTTATTTCTTTCAGCTGTGAGAATGCCGTACAACTACAAAAGAGAAGAAATAATAAAATATTTATAAACGGGCTTTTCATATTTTAAGGCTGGTAAAAACGGCCTATTATGTTCCTAAATGTAAGGAAAATTGTGATAGCTCACCACGCCTGATAGGAAATCGCTTTTAAAACAACTTATTTAAAATCCCCTATAGAGAGAGTAATAGCCCAGAAGAAGACAGTGGACAATTTCGCAGCTCAATTCCCTCCTTGGGGAGGGGTGCGGCTGGGATAAGCGCAAAGGCAGGGAGGGGTTTGGCCCGGTATACATGTTCGCTAAACCCCTCCCTGCCCCTCCCCATGGGAGGGAATCGCACAGGGCCAAGCTTTGTCTGTCATATAATGGGCTATTACTCGTGAGAGAGGAACTAAAACCAGTTACTGTTACAGCAAATTTTTAAAAGCGATTTCCCTGGCTATACCTGCTTTTACCTGCCTAAAATGAATACGTTTATTGTGCTTTTTACCTGCCTGTTATTTCAGCTTCAAAGTCTCCTCAATCCCCTTCTTCACCAGCGGCTCCATCACCTTATACCCTGCTAAATTGGGGTGTACCAGGCCATCCTGCGCAAGTTCAGGTTTCATGCCTTTTTTGTCGTCCATTACCAATGCCGACCAGTAGTCAACATAAACGATATGGTTTTTAATCGCATAGTCTTTCAACCAGCCATTCAGCTTTATAATTTTATCAGCAGGGTGCAGGCCTTTATGCCACCCAAATTCACTCGCCGGCAATACAGAACCGATGATAGGTTTTATGCCGCTTGCCTGGGCCAGTTCACACATGGAAACAATGTTACCAAAAACATTCTCAAGCGCAATCGGCCCCCGGTTCTCGGCTATATCATTGGTGCCGGCCTCGATTACCACGACTAACGGGTGCAGGTTAATCACATCCTCGCGGAAACGCACCAGCATTTGCGATGAAACCTGGCCGCCAATACCCCGGTCGATGTAATCATTAGTCTTAAAAAAATCAGGATCCTTATCGCCCCAGTATTCGGTAATGGAATTTCCCATAAATACTACACGCTTTTCACCGGCTACTGGTGGGGGCACTTTTGTATTTGCATCGGCATATTTTGTTATCCATGGCCAATCGTTATGGGTCAGGTCCTCGAAATATTTCTGAAAATTAGCCCAATTCTCCGCATCCTGCATTGCTTTTGGCTTTTTGTCGGTAGTTGGTTTTAAAAAACCTTCCAGTTTAAGCCAATCTGCAAAGCGGTCTTTCCAGCTGTCGGTCGGTAAGCCCTGTTCGTTCATCCCAAAACCATGGCCTCCCTTTGCGTAAATATGAAGCTCAGCTGAGTGTTTAGTATTGATCCAGGCATTATACAAAGCTGTGCTGCCCAATTCCAGGCCAAAAGTATCATCACTGGCTGCTGCAATAAACATTGGTGGCGCATCCTGCGGTATATTCTGCATCATTTGGGCTGGCATACCACCGTAGATAGTGGCAGCAAAATCAGGACGGTTATCAGCCGTATAGTTTATAGAAGCAGCCGCAGAAAGATACCCACCTGCCGAAAAGCCGATAATGCCTATATGCGTTGGTAAAACGCCATATTCAGCAGCATGCTGCCGCACATAGGTAATGGCTTGTTGCGCATCCGCAAGTGCCATAGCCGGAATTTTCGCCTTATCCGGGTCGCCGCCTTTGGCGCGGTCGTTATTTTCCTGTTTGTAAGGGTCGCCGCCGATGGTGTGATTGAGGCGATATTTAAGTAAAAATGCAGTTATGCCTTTCTTTTGCAGCCATTTCACTACCGCGTAACCTTCCTGCATAATAGAAAGCGACTGAAAACCACCTCCCGGACAAACGATTACCGCTGTGCCGGTTGGCCACGTAGTGCTATCGGCAGGATAAACGGTCAACGTGGGTTTGCTTACGTTAAAAATCGTGTGGGCATGGTACATATTGCTGTCGTTCTCTGTCTCGCTCCAGGTCCAGTTTTCCGAGCCGGGCCCCGGGCCGTTATAAAGCGGTATAACCTTTTGCTGCGCCCCGGCCGAAATGGCGGTCAATAAAATAAAAGCCAGTATTAAGTTCCTTTTCATTTATAGTGTTTATTTGGTTTTTAGTGCTGCTGCTATGGCTTTTTCAGCCAGTGGTTCCATTACTTTGTAGCCCGACAGGTTCGGGTGCAGGCCTTCGTTGGTATATTTTGGGTTAAGCGCTTTATTATCGCCATAAACCATTGCCGAATAATAATCGATATACCCGTAACCCATTTTTTCGGCATAAGCCTTTATCATTTTATTTAGGTCGATGATTTTTTGCACCGGGTTGATAGCGGGCCGCCAGGGGATAGTAGCCGCCGGCATTACCGATGAAAGTATCACCCTAATGTGATTGGCATGTGCCAATTCGGCCATTGACTGGATATTGCCAAACGTATTCTCAAGCGGGATGGGCCCTGTATTTTGGGCGATGTCGTTAATTCCGGCCAATATCACCACAACGGCAGGCTTCAGATCGATCACATCCTCGCGGAAACGTACCAGCATTTGCGGTGTGGTTTGCCCGCTTATGCCCCGGTTAATATAAGGCCTGCCGGTAAAAAAGCCAGGATCGAAATTTTTCCATCCTTCAGTGATCGAATTCCCCATAAATACTACGCGTTTTTCGTTGGGGCTGAGGTTTGCTTTTATCGAATCGTTCTTCTCCTGGTAATGTGATATTACTGCCCAGTCGTTATGCAGCAGGTAATCAAGAAATTTGGTGAAATCGGCTGCCTGTTTTACCGTTTGCTTTCCCTTTTTATTTGGGAAGGCCGGTGTGATCAAACCCTGCTGATCCATCCAGTCGGCAAAGCGGTCTTTCCAGCTATCGGTGGGTAAACCCTGGTCGCGCATGCCAAAGCCATGACCGCCTTTTGCGTAGATGTGTATTTCTGCCGAATGCCTGGCTTTTACCCAGGTATTATAAAGTGTGAGGCCGCTGTGCGCTTCCATTTCACCGCCATCATCCGATGCAACGGTAATGAACAGGGGAGGGGCATCAGTGGGTACGTTGTCCTGCATGGCTGGCGGGAAATAAGGATAAATTGCGCCGACAAAATCAGGCCTATTTTCAGCCGTATAACCATAAGCAGTTGCTGCCGAAAGTGTACCGCCCGCCGAAAACCCGATAATGCCAACCCGCGAAGGCGAAACGCCATATTCTGCGGCATGCGCCCGAACATAGGCTATTGCAGCGCGCGCATCGGCAATGGCAAGGGGCTGAACAGGCGCTTGTTCCTGTAAAACAGTGCCTTTTTTCATTTTTTCCAGCATCTCTTTATATGGGTCGGTGCCGATGGTGTGCATCAGCCGGTAACGCAGTAAAAACGCGGTGATCCCGTGCTGTTGCAGCCAGTTAACTACTGCATAACCTTCCTGCATAATGGAAAGCGTTTGTAAACCGCCTCCGGGGCAAACAATAACCGCTGTGCCGGTAGGCGTATAAGTACTGTCGGCGGGGTAAACTGTAAGGGTTGGGCGGCTTATATTATAAACCGTATGCGAGTGGTATAAATTGCTGTCGTTTTCGGTTTCGCTCCATGTCCAGCCTTCCGAACCGGGAGCTGGGCCGTTGTACAATGGTATCACTTTTTGCTGCGCACGTAAACCGGTCGCGGCCAAAAGCAGCATTAAAAAAAGCAATTTTCTATAACTCATATATGTATCCAGGCGTTTTTTAGGGCTGAGGCAACGTAAAAATCGTATATTCACAAATATATTCAATATTTAATCGCGCTAAAACATTTTTGCAAAAGTTGCCGGTTAAACCTTTTTACAATTTGCCGCTCTAACAGGCAGGCTTAATAATTATTAATACCCCTCGTTATGGCCAAATCGTTTGCCGCAAAATATATTTTCCCCCTGGTGCTTATAGTAGGCCTGCAATCATGCTCGCACGATAAAAAACTATATAAAAGTGATTGCGACGTGGAAAAAAACTTTAAGCGCATCAGCCTTGTTAATTTAATGGATAGCCTTCCCTATTATGATAACAAGCTGGTTGAAGTTTCGGGAAAATACAAGCAGGATAAAGATCTTTCGGCTTTATTTAACGAGGGTGTTTTTTTACCACGCAAGAAAAATAAACCCCTTTGGGTAGAGTTTAGCCCCGATTGCCCTTTATACCTTGAGGGCACAAGGATAGGCTTCTTTGATTATGACTATAACGGCGGAAAGCTAACACCCGCAAATAACCAAATGATTGTTATCCACGGCGTTATCAATGCGCATTATAAAGGCGGGGCTTTTAAAGGCTCTATCGGCCGTATCAGCTATATACAGTTGTAATTCGGTGGAGAATTTAGATAACTATTTTCAATCCATCGTATGCCAGTTCAATGCCTTCGGGCAGTTGCGCTGAAACATCTTCATGCCTGCCCAGGCGATGGCTGATATGCGTTAAATAGGTTTTCTCGGCACCAACTTCCTGTGCAAATAGCACTGCCTCATCCAGCGTAAAATGCGAAATATGGCTTTGCGTTTGCAGCGCGTTGATCACCAGTATTTTTGTGCCTTTTATTTTTTCGACTTCAGTTGGAGAAACGGTTTTTGCATCGGTAATATAGGTGAAATCATTTATCCGGAAACCTAATACCGGCAATTTGTAGTGCATTACCTCAATGGGGATAAAATGAATGCTGCCGATATCAAATGGCTCAAGGCCAATGGTGTGCAGGTTCACCTGCGGGATACCGGGATATTTAAACTCGGCAAAAACATAGGCAAATTCACGTTTCAATGCCTCTTGCACACGCGGTACGGCGTAAATATCAACCGGTGCGTTCTGGAAATAATTGAATGCCCGTATATCATCCATCCCGGCAATATGGTCTTTATGCTCATGGGTGAAAACGATAGCATCCAGCTTTTTGACTTTCTCGCGCAGCATCTGGTACCTGAAATCCGGCCCTGAATCGATCACCACGGTTTTATCATCGCTCTCGATCATGATCGAGCTGCGCAGGCGGTTATCGTGCGGGTCTATAGATGTACATACCTCGCAGCCGCAGGCAATAACAGGTACGCCCTGCGAGGTTCCGGTGCCGAGGAAAGTAACTGTCACAGTTCTAATTGGGTTTGTTTGAGCTGATGCAAAAAAGCAATTTGCTTTTCATCCAGCAATTTAAGGTCAATTTCCAGTTCACGAACAAGTTCTGTTATCGCCAGGATGCGGCTTTCGAGGTTGGAGAATTTGTTCACCACAATTATCTTACTGCTTTGCAGCAGGCAGGCGCCAGTTTTAAAGTTACCTTTTTCATACCTCACCCTGTATCCTGCCGAACGTAGCAGCATTTCCAATTTTTCAAGGCTATGGGTGGTAAGCGGGAGCATTTTTCAAAAATACGAATTGATTTAAGATTTGGTATGAGTGGATTTGTAATGTTTTGATCATTAGTGTTTATTCTTCGCAGGATGATGTAGCATTACATTATCAGTTCCCGTAATGATGTATAAACCAATTGTATCATGAAAAATCTTTTACCCGGAATATTATTGCTATTCGCAGGCTTTATGTGGGCCTCATGCCAAAAAAATGATAATAACTTCCAATCGACAATAACTGGTGACTGGAGTGTTGTGATGGATACCACATGGAGTTCGGGCATCGGGCCGAATGGTACGCCAAGCAGTCATAAATATATAGGCGTGCCCAGCGATTATTATAATTTTACTGCAAAGGGTAAACTGTATGTTAAAGAAGGCACCGAGAAATTGGATACCGCGGATTATACTATTTCGGGCGATACGCTTAAACTAACCTACAATTATTTGTACGAAGGCGGCGTAACCATCCAGGGTGCAATAGGCCGGTATATCATTACCACTTTAAACAACCGGAACCTGGTGCTTACACAGGATTTTGTCACCCCTGGTGGTATTATTGATGAAACTATTGTATTGAAACGATAGTTTCCACCAATAAAAATACCACTTGAATATTTCCATCATCATTACCTGGTTAGTACAGTTTTATGGTGAAGTTCACATTAAGCAACATTTTCAATAAATGTCTATCTTAGTTTATGAACTTTATCAAAATTATTGTCCGGTTAAACCTGTTTGTTTTACTCTCTTCGTGTTACGGACAAAATTCCCCGCCACCGCAAAATGGTGAAGAGAAAACATATTATCCCGACGGTACGTTACTATCGATTACACATTATTTGAATGGAAAAAAGAATGGTGAATCAATAACTTATTTCAGAAATGGGAAAATATATAGTGACATTCATTATAAGAATGGCAATTTTTTTGATATTACAAAATGGTATTTCGATAACGGGCAGCTAAATCATGAGGAATATTGGGATAGTAATGGGAATGAGCAGGGTGATTTCAAAATTTGGTTTCAATCGGGCAAGGTTTCACAGGAAGGTTTTTTTGTTAATGGCTTGATAATAGGAAAATCTATACAATATTATGAAAGCGGTAACATTATGTCTATTTATAACTATGACAGTACCGGTAAAAAGGATAGTATTTGGGTATATTATTCAGACGATAAAAAAATAATCCGGCGCGAATTTTATAAAAGAGACTCTCTTGTAAAAACCGAATAGACATTTATCTTAGATCAACCACTTCAATACCAGGATGTGTTTTGCTGTCGTAAGTAAACGTACCTTCCGGGGCAGGCACATTTGGTGTAAAGGTTTTAATCGTATAAGTAAAACGACCGCCGTTTTTATCAAAAATAGTTGCGCTGTACAGTTGCTTCTTAACCTTATCTATCCATAAACGCACTTTAAAAAACTCCTTATCATCTTCTGGGGTAAGGTCTATTACCTGGCAAACGTGGCCTTTTACGGTTTCGTTGCCGGTATAAAGGTATTTATAGCCTTTCTCATAAATGGTAAATATCTGGGCCGGGTTAAATGACGATTCGCTGTTCTCTGCTTTGTTTAGCTGAACTTCCTTGTCTTTGGTGATGTATGTCCACTGGTTTTTGCCATCGCTGGTTATTTCTTCCTGAACCGAGGATTTCGAGCCCTCGTCATACAAAGTGAGCTTGTATTTATTGGTTTTGGCCTGAATAAGCAACGTGCCATCCTGGTTTTGCTGCACGTTGTTCTGCTGGTCTTCAATGGTGAAGGTAAAATCGCTTTTTATGGTACTGTAGGCATGGTATTTTTGGCTCATTTGGTTCAGTATTACACGCGCCTGGGCATCTTTTTGGGCGAAGGCTTGTGTGATGGTTGCGCCGAGAAATAATATATATATGCTGATCTTTTTCATAATTGTAATTATACAGTTTAGAGTGGGGGATGTTTGAGAGGTTTAAGTGGTTGCACATAAATAAACATTCCCGTAATTATACATGGCGACGAGGTTGCTTCGTCGCGGCTGCCCGCTGTCCTTTCCGCTCCTCGCAATGACATGGTTGATTAATCCTTCGGCTTATCCAATGTTTCCAAATAACGCTCCAGGCTATATTCGTCGGGGTAGAGCACTTCGCGGGCTTTGCTGCCTTCAAACGGGCCTACGATTCCGGCAGCCTCCAACTGATCGATGATACGTCCTGCCCGGTTGTAGCCTAATTTCATTTTACGCTGGATGAGCGAGGTTGACCCCTGCTGGTGCATTACAATAAGGCGCGCGGCTTCCTCAAACATTGGGTCGCGGTCTTCGGGATCATATTCCTTGGCGCTGCTGGCCTCACCCTCGCCAACATATTCAGGCAGCAGCATGGCGGTAGCATAGCCGCGCTGGTTGCCGATAAAATCGGATATTTTTTCAACCTCAGGTGTATCCACAAAGGCGCATTGCAGGCGTATGATATCGCTGCCGGTTGATAATAGCATATCGCCGCGACCGATCAACTGGTCGGCCCCGCCCGCATCCAAAATAGTTCGCGAGTCGATTTTTGATAACACCCTAAATGCCAAACGGGCCGGGAAGTTGGCTTTGATTGTACCGGTTATCACATTAACCGAAGGCCTTTGCGTGGCAATAACCAAATGTATCCCAACCGCGCGCGCCAACTGCGCTAAGCGGGCTATCGGCATTTCAACCTCTTTACCGGCGGTCATCATCAGGTCGGCAAACTCATCCACTACCAGCACAATAAATGGCAGGTAACGATGTTTTTCGGGGTTGCTTATTTTACGGTTAACAAATTTTTGGTTGTATTCTTTTAGGTTACGTACCTGCGCATCTTTAAGCAGGTCATAACGCTGGTCCATTTCAATACACAGCGAATTAAGCGTATTTACTACTTTTTTAGTATCGGTAATGATGGCATCCGCTTCATCCGGCAGCTTGGCCAAAAAATGGCGCTCGATTTTGCGGAAAAGCGTTAACTCCACTTTTTTTGGATCGACGAGCACGAACTTCAATTCTGCCGGGTGTTTTTTATAAAGCAACGAAACCAATATCGCATTTATACCTACCGATTTACCCTGGCCGGTAGCCCCGGCAACCAGCAAGTGCGGCATTTTGGCCAAATCGGCTATGAAAACTTCGTTGGAGATGGTTTTGCCCAGCGCGATTGGGAGATCCATGTTGGTTGTCTGGAACTTTTCAGTCGACAATACTGAACGCATGGACACCATTTCGGGGTTTTGATTTGGCACCTCGATACCGATGGTACCTTTGCCCGGCATCGGTGCAATAATACGGATACCCAGCGCAGCGAGACTAAGCGCTATATCATCTTCCAGATTTTTGATCTTGGATATACGCACACCCGGCGCCGGGATGATCTCATACAAAGTAACGGTCGGCCCTATGGTGGCCTTTATTTTATCGATCTCGATATTATAATGGTTGAGCGTTTCAACTATTTTGTTCTTGTTGGCTTCCAGTTCTTCGGTATTCACCTGTATTTTATTGGAACCGTAGTTTTCTAATAAATCAAGCGTAGGATATTTATATGAAGCTAAGTCGAGTTTCGGGTCATAAGTGCCGAATTGCTCCACCAGTTCGCTGGCTTTATCATTGTCACTTTTTTCGATGTTTAAAACAGGAGTGGGGCGTTCAACCTCAACGGTAAGCGGTATCTCGTCCTCAAATGCAGGTTCATGTGATAAATTGTTCGCATCTGGTCTTAAAACCACCGGCTCGTGAAAAACAGGGGTTGGCACAATAGCAGCAGGCTCTTGTTTAATAGTGTTTGATACCGGCGACCTGCGCGGCCATTCAACCGGCAGCGACGGTTCTTCCTTAAGTAACGGAACAGCAGCACCAGCCCCCTCTAAATCTCCCCCGGTAGGGGAGACTTTTAGAAGATCATCTTCTTGAGATTTCTGTTTCCGTTCTGGTAATTTAAAATCGATGTTGTAGGCAATGATCAGCACAGTCAATCCTGCAAAAACCAGCAGGCCGCCGGTACCGGCCTGGCCTATTTGGGCGGTGAGCAGGCGGTTACTCCAGTAGCCGAATTCACCTTCGAGAAAATGCGGGTAATCGATAATAAAAGCGTGTACAAAACCTATCGCTACGGAAATAAATATCAGGCTAAAAAATGAGTAGGCCAGCATTTTGCCAATGTGGAATAACTGTGCCTTGAACAGCATGCGCCAACCTATCACGAAGAAAACAAATACAAAAATAAACGATGCCACCCCGAACCATTCATAAATAAACTGGTTGGCGAGCAATGCGCCGAATTTGCCAAGCCAGTTTTCAACCACAGGGCTTTTAACGCCGTTATCAGCCAACTCCTGCGGGGTTTTTAACAGGTTATGCCAACCACCGTTGTTTATTGAGACATAGCTTTGGTCCTGCTGCCAGGTGAAAATGTACGAGGTGAATGCCACCATGAAAAATACCGCCAGGATAAGAAAAAACAACCCCGCGATTTTTATCACGCGACTGTTATCCGCATCAAACGAAGGCCTTTGAAACCTGGGCGTTGCCGGTTTTTCCTTTTCGGTTTTTGGCGGACGGGGCTGGTTATCCTCCTTAAATGTATTCGTTCTGAACTGGTTTCCTTTTGCCGGCATCCTTGTAATACGCGTTAACGCACAAATATAAAGTTAATGATTATTCGGTACTAAGTTTTTAATTTTTTAGTAATTTAGATGCTTTGCGCTTTGCTAAAATGCAGAATGCTAAAAAATACCTGTATATAATGTAATGTTGTATATTGCATTATAGTTAATTGCGTAAATGTAAATTAATGAGTTTGGAACAACTTGAAGAATATATTACAACCGGCGACCTGATCAGCCTTTATAATTTGCTTGCCCAAAAACCCGAACTGGCAAAAGGTACAACAAGTCACCTTGTTTCGCCGCTTATGCTTTCCTGCTACTATAAAAAGCCCGAAATAACCGCGCTGCTTTTGAAATATATTAACGAGGTAAACCTGTTTGAGGCAGCTGCCGCCGGTAAATTTGATGTGGTGGCGCACCTGGTATCAACCTATCCCGAAGCGGTGAATTTTTATGCCGAGGATGGTTTTACACCGTTAGGATTGGCTTGCTATTTCGGCCATTACGAGATCGCGCGGTACCTGATATTAAAAGGAGCGGAAGTGAATATGCCTTCGAACAATGGTTTTAATGTATTCCCCATACATTCCGCTGCCGCCAGCAATTACACTGATATTGCCGCCCTATTAATAGAAAGCGGCGCCAATGTAAATGTAAAACAACAGGCCGGCGTTACGCCGCTGCACTCGGCGGCCCAAAACGGTAATCTTGATATGCTCATCCTGCTGCTGGAAGCCGGTGCGCAAGTAAACGTGCGCATGGAAGGCGGCAAACTACCCGCAGACCTGGCCCGGGAAAAAGGATTTGTGGAGATAGCGGAAGCGTTGGTGTGATTTTCAATTTAGAATTTTATAAAAAGCGTCGGCACTGTGCGATTCCCGCCCTGGGGCGGGGGAGGGTGGGGTTTAGTCCATTAACTATTCAACAGCGCTATATCAAAAGCAGTAGGCAGTTTGATATTTGGAGTTGATCTTATAATTTCCAACGCCTCAGCTTCTAACGCACGTATCACATTTACCATATCGTATTTAACTTCAGCCTCAGAAAAGCGCAAAAATCTTATTCCGAAACTTTCGAGTTTTTCTTGCCGTAACTCATCTTTCGAATAAGCCTCTTCATAATTATGCGACATTCCATCGATCTCAATTGCCAGCATCAGTTCTTTACAATAAAAGTCGACTATATAATTATCGATGCAGCGCTGCCTGTCAAAATCAAAACCCCATAGTTGATTTTCTTTCACCTCGTTCCAAAAAAGCACTTCGCCAAAAGTCATATCTTTCCGGAGCTTTCGGGCCAGGGGTTTTAGTTTAGGATTATATGGGATGAATTTGGACATTGTTTACCTGTTAATTGCTTAAACCCCACCCTTCCCCGCCCCAGGGCGGGAATCGCACAAGGCTACAGCTCTTTATTGATCTAAATATAGTATTTTCGATTTCGGATTTATTAAATACGCTATTTGATTAACTGTCATGCAGAAAATATGTCTTCCTTTCCTACATAAAAATTCTTCCATCGCTTTAAATCATCTTCTTTACAACTAACAGTTATAACATTGTTAATTTGTTGGTATCTCCTTTGTAAAGTATTGCGTATAAAAGCGCTATTTTAGGCATCATATCTTCACCAGTTTTGTCAAGAAAGAACGACTCTAACTATATTCCTGCGTTAACCGGTGTGCGCGCTATGGCTGCGTACCTGGTGTTCATTTCGCACTATTGCTATGTTTTTGATGCTAATTTTCCCCAAATCGTGCAACGCTTTTTAGGCGAGTTTCATATAGGGGTGGCGCTTTTCTTTGTGCTATCGGGCTTTTTGATTACTTTTCGCTATTACAGCAAGTTTGAGCATTTAACCAAAGAATGGTTTTTGCAATACCTTAAAAATCGTGTGGCGCGTATTTATCCCATGTATTGCTTGCTTACTATTGCCGCGTTTGTTTACTACTATTTTACAAAGGATATCAGGGTAATTGGCGGGGAAAAGAATGCTTCTATAAACCCAATTATCCTGCTTATTCTGAACATTACGTTCATCCGTGGCTTCTTTTACCAGTTTTGGGATACCGGCATTGCCCAGGGATGGTCGCTTACGGTTGAAGAATGCTTTTATTTTTCCGCACCAATTATCTTCCTCATTGCCAAGCGTTATCATAAGTTCTATATCCAGCCGGTGGTAATCACGCTATTCGGTGTTTTAATGTTTCTTATTTTCAGAAACATTAATTGGTATGGTTTTTTTGGCAACTTTCCGTTTGTAATGGTGTTTACGTTCTTTGGTCGTTGTTTCGAGTTTTTTGTTGGGGTGCAACTCGCCAGGTATGTGCTCAAAAAAGGCTTCACCCGAACAAATAAAGTAAACTATACGTATTCAGGCTTCGCGCTCATATTTGTTTGCGTGTTTATAATGGCGCTGCAACACCCACCAAATGGCTGGATTGCGGGATTGGAAAGCCCGGTTGGTATTATTACCAACAATTATTTCCTGTGTATTGCGGTGGCGCTTTTCTTTTATGGATTGCTTACAGAAACCACCTTATTCAGGAAGTTCCTGGCGCTGCCATTTATTGAGTTGTTGGGCAAAAGCTCGTATATATTTTATTTGATCCATTTAGGCTGGATGGACACATTGATACAAAAAGCCTGTAATAGCCTGAATGATAAAGTATTTGCATTGTATGATAAGTGGGGCATCGACTGGCACTCGCCGTTTGAATATGACTGGCTGAACCTGGTATATGCCTTTATATTGTTAAACATAATATCGGTAACACTTTTTAAACTGATAGAAGAACCAACAAACCATGCCATACGCCGGTCGGATTTCCTGGTAAAAAACAAGGCCAGGAACCCTGAAAATGAATCGGCGGCCATTAAATCTTAAACAAGAGATGAAAACTGTTAAACGATCAATGATCATGGTGTTTTGCCTAACGGCGATGTTGATTACATTGCGCCCATTAGCAAAAGCCGCTGCATGTCCCCGGATGCAGGATGATACTACCAAAAAGGGCGCGAAGCCCGGTAGTGACGAGGACAGTAACAACAACTCATCCGATGCCAACGCGGTCTCAACCGTTTTAACCGCGCATGATAAAAACGCCTTTTTTGACCGGAGCGCCAGCTACACTTTCGAGATAAAAAACCCCACCGATGACGTGCAGGATGGAACCGTATCGTACCAGGTATTTACCGAAACAGGTAGAAAGCTGAACGGCAGTGTAGTAAAAGTGCATATCAACAAAAAAAGTTCGGGTGTTTATGATTTTGATATACCGGAAGACAAGCCCGGCTTTTATAAGGTGAACTTTATGGTGAATGTATCCGATTATGATGATACCACCCGCCGCGTTTTCGGCATTAGGCCGGATGAAATCCACTCGCAATATGCAAAACCGGCTGACTTTGACCAGTTTTGGGCAGATACTAAAGCGCAACTGGCAAAAATAGCGCCCAATTTTAAAGTGATACCAGTGCCGAAAATGAATTCGGATAACAGGAAGGTATATGCCATCGAAATGCAGTCGCTTGATAACTATACCATTCGCGGCTGGATGACCATTCCGATCATCCACGATAAGAATCATAAATTTTCGGTGCTCCTGGGCTTACCCGGTTACCAGGTTGACCTACAGCCGTTGATGGGTTTGGATAACGATCTGGCTATTATAACCCTGAACGTACGGGGGCAAGGTACCAGCCGCGGGCCGATCAATACCCGCAAAGATGAATACATATTTTTCAGGGTAGAAGATAAAAACCGTTACGTGATGCGCGGCGCTATAATGGATTGCCTGCGCTGCGTTGATTTTATTTGTAGCCAACCTTACCTGCGCCACGACCAGATACTGGCATCGGGCGGCAGTATGGGTGGTTACCTGGCGCTCGCTACTGCAAGTTTGGATAAACGGGTTAAACTGTGCTCGGCACAAAATCCTATTTTATGTGATGTGCGTAATTTGAAGGGCGAGGTAAACTGGCCCATAACCAGTTTTGAAAAGTACATAGCCACCAAACCAGGCCTTACTTATGATAAAGTGATGGATAATCTTGATTATTACGATGGTAAGAATTTCGCAGCAAACATAACCTGCCCCATGATAATGGGTATCGGTTTACTCGACCCTTACGCACCGCCAAATAACGAATACGCCACTTACAACGGCATAACTGCAAAAAAACGTATCTTAGTTTTCAGGGATCTTGGCCACGAAGTAAGCCAGGTTTACAAGAACCTGGAAGGCAGGTGGATGCGCGATAATTTCGCACTTTTTTAGGATTGAAAAAGAAAAAAAGGCCTTAAAAATTGCTGTGAGGCAGTTTATGGTTAATAGATGGGAACAAATAAACGGGTATAAGCGTAATAATGTCCCATAATAATGCTGGATGATTTGTGCAGGTAGTAAATAAATAGTTTAATGATATGAATTTTACCAGGCCCTTATTAAAATTTGTATTTGCTGTAGTAGTGATTACAGTATTATCACAGCATAAAAGCTATGCGGGCGGTTTCCCCATCCGGCCGGGCAGGCTTGTCCTGTCGCCTTCGGTAACCTATTTTTTTGCCGATAAGGAATGGGATTCAACCGGCGTAAAAAAACCTTTCCCCAACAACGGAAAATTCAGTTCAATAAGTTATTCATTGTACGCCGAATATGGTATATCGAGACGTTTTTCGGCTGTGGCTACTATACCTTTTATCATGAATAGTTATAAGGCTAACGGGGAGTCGTTCCCAAGCTCAGGGTTAACCGATATGGAGACCGGCTTAAAATATTACCTCGCAAACATTAACTATATCTATTATTTTGCTTTGCAGGGAACAGCTATTACACCTTTATACAATAATACTTTATTGGGTTATCATGAAGAAGGCGCCGAATTAAAACTATCATTTGCAGGCAGCGGTACGCTATTCAACCGTAACTATTATTTCAATATCGACAACGCCGTAAGGCAGTATTTCGGTAACGACGGGCCTATCCAGTACCGTTATAACGGCACATTCGGCCTTTCGCTCGATCAGAAATTTGAAAACCAGTTATCGGCCTCTATCGGCGGATTTTACTCGGTAAGTAACGATAAGCAGTTTGTTGTAGTAAACCCAACTATAGCCAGGGATTTCAGCTTTACACAGGTATCGCTTACCTATGGGCATGCATTCAGCAAGGAGATGACAGTATTGTTAACCGGCGGGCAATTTATTGCAGGGCGAAACACCGGCGATGGCACCAGTGTAACAATATCATTTGCTTTCAGGCTCGGGAATTAAGCCTTTTTAGCAGGCTCTTCCATTATCTTAAATACGGTGCGGAATATACAAAAAGCGCCGATAAGAACTATCACAACAGATATTGGTGAAGAATATTTAAAATCTGCAAGGTGCAGGTAAATACCAACCAAAACAATCATTGCTGAGGCAATCAGTTTAATGTAGTGTGAAGGTTCGCTGTGATAATCTAATCTGTTCATTTTTTACTGATAAATTGAGTAAGGCAAAAATATAAATGTTTGCGTTAAGTTGGGTAATTGTTTACAATTTATTCGGTAAATAAGAAAAAGAGCTCTCTTACAAATGATAAGTAATGGCTATATCAAATTATATTACTATAAAAACTCTATGCATCTCTGTGCTTTCTTTGTGCTCTCTGTGGTTAACTTTTACCATAGAGGTCACTGAGATAGAAACACAAAGAGCACAGAGGCAAATATTATTTGGTTAGTTTTAATAAAATTGACTTTTGAGACAGCTTTTTAATTGTACGCTACTTAGGATTTTGTACTTAAGGGTTTTAACAATACCCTTCTTTTGGCAATAATTACCCAAACAATAATCCCGCAAACTATCAGCGCCCACAGGTTCATCAGTCCTACTACCAGGTCGGCTAATAATTGCCAGCCATTGTTCAGTGCATTCAGCATCCTGCTTGTGAATGGCAAACCATAAGCCGAAGGATCGTCATTAACTACTATCTCTTTATAAATAGTATTGCTCTGGTAAAATTCCAGGCTGATGGTGCTATATTTTACCTCATCATCTATCTTTTTATTGCTGATCTGCTCATCAACCAGGTCATCTTTTAAATTTAATACTGCGCCCGGGTCTTTTATCACCACTTTTCCGGCCTTCTGACGGGCAACCAAATCAAGACGGCTGTTCAGTTTTAATTGTGCTGAAAGATAATCCAGCGATTTATCTTCAATGTCCATCCGGCTTTGCGTTACATAAATCCCCATGTGGCTAACCGTATTTAAAAACTCATCGACCTTTTCTACCGGCACTTTAACCGTCATATCGGCATTGGTGGTAAAGGAGGAAACACGCATAACCGAATCGTTATTCAGCTGTACATCATGTGACTGGGTGATGGATGATTCGACATTGTGGTGCATCACTATACCACCATTTGTTTTTACCAACGCGGAAATGCTTTCGCTGGTTTGCTGTACATTTTTTACTTTAAAGCTGATGGCTGCGGTTTTAACAAGTTTTTGGGAGTTGCCGCTTGTATCAGCCATTTTTGCAACAGAAGCAGAGTCAGCGCTTCTGTCATTATCGGCCTCATAAGTCTTTTGTTTGCATGCGCCAAGCAGTACAACGCCTGCCACGAGCGCGAGTTTCATTTTTGGGTTCATGTTTTTCTTTTTTAATAGGTTATGTATTGATACGCCTATTATTAAAAGGTAACCCTGTGTTGGAGATTAGTTTAATGGTTGATTAAGTGAGTAGTTGATTGAGTCGGATGCATGGGCCAAACAAGTTAGTTATTCTCAACCCTAATCTCTAATCAACTAATCTCTTTTTAATTGTGTTTGCCGCTAAAGTCCATCAGCCTTATGCTGATATTACTTACCGCGCCTTCATCATTTATTTTAAATTCATCCAGCATTTGGCCTTTGCCCAGCAGCCATTTATCAAAGCGTTGTACCCCATCATTGTTTTCATAATACCATTCGGGCTGGCCGATGTAGTCGCCTATTTCTATATCGAAATAGTTGTTGCTCACAATCCAAACGCGCTTTTTGCCCATAAACGGCTTGAGTTCGGTGTCGAGCCCGGCAAAATATTCATTAAAATTATGGCTGCTATACCTGAAATCAGTCCCTTCAAAAGCCGAATATTTCAGTGGGTAAATCTTTTTATACAGGTGCCAGGCCGGCAAATCATTCCAATATACATATACCGTGTCGCCAGGCCGGAAATGGTCATTTAAATAAGTAAACGCTTCCCGGTGATACGATTTCTTATAATCGCCGAAAAGGTCAGTATTTAAAACTTCGGCAAAAGAGTTTTTTGCGGGGCCTATCAGCATCAGCAAAACCAGCGCCCAGCGCCAGATGTTATTAAAACGCCTGCCGGTAAAAACAACTTCGCATCCCGAAGCCAGCAATAGTATGGTGAGTGGCGCTAAAAAAACGGTCAGCCGCTCATGAAAAGGGTAGAGCTTCACAATTGAAGCTATTGTCACAATAAAAAAGGTTGATACGATGAGCACCAACAATTTTTTATTGTGTTTTAATAAATAATATACGCCCAGTAAACTGAAAATGATGGGTACCCATGCCATGCGGTATAATATCTCCTGAAAAATGGCTTTTTGATATACAACCATCCAACTCAAGCCTAAAGGATAATTAAAAAAGCCCATAAAGTGATTTAAAAGCCATCTTGGCGCATCACCCGAAAGGGGCATAAAAGCATCATGTTTTACAAAAAAATAAACCAGCCAGCCGGTATGCGCATCTTTTTGGGTAAATATGATATAATTGACCGCGAAACTGCCAAACCAGAGTGCAAAGGGGATAGCCAGCCTAAAAAGCGTTTCCCATTGTTTTTTTACAAGATAATTCAGGGCGATGGTAAATGCCAAGCCAGCCATTATAAAAACGGATGAATATGAAAACCAGGCGATCACGGCACCCCATATACCCCAAATAACCAGTGAGCGTATATCTGTTTTATCCTCGTAGCGCGTGTAGGTGTATAGGAGCAAAATAGTGGCAAAAAGCTCAACAGCATATTGTTTGGCTTCCACAGCGTGGTACACAAGCGGCGGCGCAAACGCGAGGATGCCCATGCAAACCAAGGTCCCCGTGTTGTCAAAAAAATACCGGGCAACCTTCCGGAAAACAAATAGTGATGCAATACCGCAAATGAGCGGAAATAGCCTCAGGCTCATTTCACGTGGCCCAAACAGCATCGTGAAGAATTTAACAACTAATAAATAGCCAATAGGGGCTTTTTGTTGAAAATCGAGCGCTTGGTGCAATAACTGGCCGAAGCTAAGCTTAACCAGGCCGGTTGATAGGTATATCTCATCTTCCCAAAGCGAGCGATCATTGAAATATTGGAAGAGCCTTAAAAATATGCCTGCGATAACTACTATCCAAACCGCGATAGTGTAAGCACGGGCTTTATCATGGATACTTACGGTTAAAGTTTTTTTTATAGCGGGCAACGGTGAACTTTTTAGTTATAGTTTGAATGTATAAGTTTAAATAAAAAAATTACCAAAACAAAAATAAGCCGCAAGTTATCTCACGGCTTATTTTTTAAGTTGTAAATTAATTTCTTTAGTCGCCTGAAAGGGCTGCCGCGCCGCTCACAATTTCGGTAAGCTCGGTGGTGATAGCTGCCTGACGCGCCTGGTTGTACGAAAGCTTAAGGGCTTTCAACAATTCGCCTGCATTATCGGTAGCTTTATCCATAGCCGTCATACGTGCGCCATGTTCTGATGCATGCGAGTCAAGTACAGCTTTGTATAACTGAATTTTGATATTTTTAGGGATCAACTGCTCAACAATTTCTTGCTGTGATGGCTCCAGTATATAATCAACCTGCGCTTTATTGGCATCTTCAGGTTTCTTTTCAGTTTTTGGCACCGGCAGTAGCTGCTCGGTAGTAAGTATTTGTACAGCCGCGTTACGGAACTGATTGTAAGCCACCTCAACGCGATCATACTGCCCTTTTAAAAAGCCATCCATAATGCTCTCTGTTATCTTCGATACATTCAGGAAGTTAAGCTCGTTGTACACATCGTTATTGTTGCCAATAACATTGTATTTGCGCCTTTGGTAAAACTCCTGAGCCTTTTTACCAATCGCCACTATCGATACATTACCGGCTTTTAACTGTTCGCTGTATTTTTCAGCTATCAGGTTATTAGCGGTCTTTATCGCATTAGCGTTAAAAGCGCCAGCCAAACCGCGGTTTGAGTTTACTACTACTATAAGCACCTTTTTAGGTTCGCGTTCCTGCAAAAAGGGCGATGAACCGTCTTCCAAACTTGCCGAAAGGTTAGCCAGCAATTCTTTCAGCTTGTTGGCGTAAGGGCGCAAAGCAACAATAGCGTTGGTAGCGCGTTTCAACTTAGCGGCCGAAACCATTTTCATGGCCTTGGTGATCTGCTGCGTTGAGCTTACCGATGCTATCCTGTTTCTTACTTCTTTTAAATTAGCCATTTATCAAATGTGCAAATTTGCTTATGTACAGATGTGCAGATAAATCAACACATCTTAATTTAATTAATTTCTATATAAATGTAGATACACATTTGCACATCCGCACATCTGCATATCTACACATCAATTAGTATTTTCCTGCCAGTTCTTTAGCTACTTTTTCAAGTGTGCCGGTGATGTTATCATCCAGTTTACCAGCTTTAAGGGCTGCTAATACTTCAGGATAACGTTCTTCCAACTGGTCGGTATATTCGCTTTCGAATTCTTTAATCTTGTTCACAGGCACGTTACGCATCAGGTTTTTAGTACCCGCGTAAATGATAGCTACCTGTTTTTCAACTGTTACCGGTGAGTACTGGCCTTGTTTAAGGATCTCCACGTTACGTGCACCTTTGTCCAGTACGTTTTTGGTTGAAGCATCAAGGTCAGACCCGAATTTAGAGAAAGCCTCCAGTTCGCGGTATTGTGCCTGGTCGAGCTTTAAGGTACCGGCAACTTTCTTCATCGATTTGATCTGCGCGTTACCACCCACACGAGATACCGAGATACCTACGTTAATGGCCGGACGAACACCCGCGTTGAACAAGTTCGATTCGAGGAATATCTGGCCATCGGTAATCGAAATTACGTTGGTTGGGATATAAGCTGATACGTCACCTGCCTGTGTTTCGATGATCGGAAGTGCTGTTAATGAACCACCGCCTTTTACGATATCTTTGATCGAATCTGGAAGGTCGTTCATTGCCTGTGCGATAGAGTCGTTGGCGTTGATCTTAGCTGCACGTTCCAATAAACGGCTGTGCAGGTAAAATACGTCACCCGGATAAGCCTCACGGCCCGGTGGACGACGCAGCAACAACGATACTTCGCGGTAAGCAACCGCCTGTTTTGAAAGGTCATCATAGATGATCAAAGCAGGGCGCCCGGTATCACGGAAGAATTCGCCGATAGCGGCGCCTGCGAACGGCGCGAAGAACTGCATAGGAGCAGGGTCGGCAGCGCTGGCGGCTACAACAATTGAATAAGCCATCGCACCGTTCTCTTCAAGCGTACGAACGATGTTCGCAACGGTTGAAGCCTTCTGGCCGCAGGCTACATATATACAATATACCGGTTTGCCGGCAGCATAAAATTCTTTTTGGTTGATAATGGTATCGATACAAACGGCAGTTTTACCTGTCTGGCGGTCGCCGATTACCAGCTCACGTTGTCCGCGGCCGATAGGGATCATCGCGTCGATAGCTTTAATACCTGTTTGCAAAGGTTCCGTTACCGGCTGACGAAAAATTACACCGGGAGCTTTACGCTCCAATGGCATTTCATAAGTTTTGCCGGTGATAGGGCCTTTACCGTCTATAGGTTCGCCCAGCGTATTCACCACGCGGCCAAGCATGCCTTCGCCTACATTGATAGAAGCGATTTTGTTGGTGCGCTTTACTGTATCGCCTTCGCTCACATCGTCTGACTGACCAAGCAATACCACACCTACGTTGTCTTCTTCAAGGTTTAGCACTATACCCTGCAAACCGGTTGTAAACTCAACCAACTCGCCCGATTGTACTTTGGTTAACCCGTACACACGGGCAATACCGTCGCCAACCTGCAATACGGTACCTACTTCTTCTAATTCAGATTCTGACTTGAAGCCCGACAATTGCTGGCGCAATATCGCCGATACTTCATCTGGTCTTACCTCTACCATTTTTTACTTTTATTTTGAGTTACGTTTTTTACTTATTTAGCGCTATGCGTGTGCAAATTCTTTTTTCAGCTTTGCCAGGCTACCGGCAATACTGGTATCTATCTGCGTATCACCGACGGTTATTATAAAGCCGCCTATCAGCGCAGGGTTAACCTTCTCGGTTAATTTAACTGTGCCCTTAGTCGATTTTTCAATGTCGGCAATAATAGTTTTCTTATTTGCTTCGGTCAACGGCGTTGCCGATACCACTGTAGCACGTATGATGTGCTTTTTAACATCGTACTGATTGATAAATTCGTTCGCTGCTGCGTTAAGCACTTCGGCACGACCTTTATTGATCATAATGTTAAAAAAACTGATGGTTACTTTATTAACCTTACCACCAAAAAGCGCATCCAATATCTTTATCTTTTTATCGTGATAAATGATCGGGTTGGCCAAAACTGCCGCCAATTGCGGGTTAGCTTTCAGTGTTTGCAGGAAAAGCTCCATATCCTTATTAACCGCTTCGAGGGATTTCTGCTCCTCGGCAAGGTCTATCAGGGCTTTGGCGTATCGTATCGCTACTGTTACTTCTGACATTCTTTTATTAGGTTAAAGGCGAAAGGTTAAAGGCGAAAGGTAGCTGCATTTTGAGCTTTTACCTTTTACCTTTTACCTTTTACCTTCATTACAATTTCACTTCCTTTAACAATTCGGCAACCAGGTCGTCCTGTTTCTTAACGTCTTCAAACTGTTTGCGCAGTACTTTTTCGGCAATATCCAGCGATAGGGCTGCTACCTGGTTTTTCACATCAGCCATAGCAATAGCCTTTTGGCTGTCGATCTCAATGCGGGCTTTTTCAATCAATTTCGAGCCTTCAGTGTTAGCCGCATCTTTAGCGTCATTTATTATCTGTTCTTTCACCTTGCGGGCTTCAGATAATATGGTGTCGCGCTCGGCACGGGCCTGTTTGAGCAGGTCTTCGTTTTCGCTGGTCATGCGGGCCATTTCTTCTTTCAAAGCCTCGGCTTTCAGCAAAGCGCCTTCAATCGAATCTTCGCGTTCTTTAACAGCGGCTAAAATCGGTTTCCACGCATATTTGCCCAGTATAAATATTAATATCGCAAAACAAAGTGTTGTCCAAACAACCAAGCCAATATTAGGAGTAACTAAATCCATAATTCGGAATATATTTTTTTAGTAAATAAATCAAGTTTAAAAACAACCCGGTGCCAACCGCTCCGGGTTATTTTTAGGCTGCATTCTGATTGTTGATCAGAAAAATGCTGCAACAACCACCGCGAATAAAGCCACACCTTCAACAAGGGCAGCAGCGATGATCATGTTAAGTTGGATTTTACCTACAGCTTCAGGCTGGCGGGCAATAGCTTCAACAGCTTTACCACCAATCTGACCGATGCCGATGCCTGCGCCAATGGCAGCCAAACCAGCGCCGATACCACCAAGGGTACCATGTACGCCTTCAGGAGTCGCCGCAGCTAAAACCATTCCAATCATTCCAGTCATTGTGTTAAATTTAAACGTGTATATATAAGATAATTAATTGCAAATTTTATCAGATCACTTCCTGGCCGTGATCGTGGTGCTCTTCAATAGCCATCCCTATAAAAAGCGCTCCCAGCAAGGTAAATATGTATGCCTGCAGGAAAGCTACCAGTAATTCTATAGCATCCATAAACACTACGAATACGATTGACACCGGCGAAACCCAAAGCGTTTTAAAAATAAAGATTAACGATACCAGGCTTAATATTAAAATGTGGCCTGCGGTAATGTTGGCAAATAAACGAATCATTAAGGCGATTGGCTTTGTGAAGATGCCTACAATTTCAACAGGTATCATAATGAAAAACAACCACCATGGATTAGGTACAAAAATGTGTTTCCAATAATATTTGTTGCCGTTAAGGTTAACCACAAAGAATATAATAACCGAAAGCACCAGGGTTACTGCGATATTACCGGTTAAGTTATAACCACCCGGGAAGAAAGGTATCATCCCGAACAGGTTGTTGATTAATATAAAAAAGAATATGGTAAGCAGCAGCGGCATAAACCGTGCATACTTTACGCCCATGTTAGGCATAGCAATATCGTCGCGAACGAAAAGGATAAGCGGCTCAAGGAATGATTGCAGGCCTTTTGGCGCCTTGCCTTTTGTTTTGCCATATTTGCCGGCTACGCTTAAAAACACCACTAACAATAAGGTAGTAGTCATTATCATACTAATAACGTTGCGGGTAATTGAAAAGTCAATTATCGATGCCTTTTCATCTATCTTACCATCTGCGCCAACTACTTTAATGTGGTTTTCAACAATCTCGTAGCTGTTATAATTGCCCTGGTAAATTGTCCCTTCGGGCATAAGTTTTGCCGATGAAAACACTTCAATGCCTTTGTGTGTATATAAAATAACAGGCAGCGGGATGTAGCTTTTTGCCACAACAGGCCACACGTGCGAATCGCTGATGTGCTCCATAATGATGGCCTTTGGGTCAAATGCTTTTTCCGTAGCTTTAGCAGTGTCGTTTTGCGCTGTTGCAATGCCCGGTAACGCCAGTATTGCTAAAAAAAATGCGCAAATAAGGGAAAGTTTAAAAAGTTTTAAGTTCAAAATCGAGCCGTTAGTCATTTAAATGAGGTTTTCTACCTTAAATTTTTGTGCCGCAATTTACGTAACAAAACATAAACTTCAAAGCAGGTATTTAATAAATATATATAAAAGAAATCAACAATAAAAGCCAGCTTATTTATGGTATTATTTGCCCTGAAAACGAATATGAATATTAAACAGGCTAATATTTTTATGGTAGTGCCCCCCAGGAAAGCCTGGGTGAAGTATTCTTCATTTTTTTGGTAGACGACCAGCATCCCCACCAATACTAAAAACGTAAGCACCGACATAAATGTAAAAATTGTCCAAAAACCGGCGTTTAACAAACTGCTATTGCCTGTTTGCTGCAACAGTACCGGGGGTATTGCAATGATGATGGTAAACAGGACAAAATAGAGGATAGCGGTGGTGGTTTTCATGCGGTTGCAAAGGTATAAAAATCCTACAAAATTGTGTCATTTCGGCGAACAGCGTTGGGTATATGCGATGGGGTGAGGAGAAAACTTGTATGCCATATAGACATCTACTTATATGGAATAAGTTTTCTCACATGCCCTAAGCTATTTTCCAGCCCTCATGCAGGTTCGTGACACAAGGTATTAGTCTGCTAACTCTTCAGCGATCTTATAATTACAAACAACGCCATAAAAACACCAATAAGCGACAGTATAGCGGTTACCCACATTGTGGCGTGGTGTGCAGACTTATCGATACGGTAACCGATGTAGGTAAATAAACCTATGATGGCTATCATCTGGAAACCGGCAGATGAGTATTTTAAATAGCCATCGGCGCCGGAAGGCAGGCCGGGTTTGTCTTTCTGTTCATTTTCAGGCATCTGCAAATTTATTAAACCTATTGCATACTATTTGTTATTTTAGCAAAAAGTATAATTGGCTTAGAATTGAGGCAAATTTCCATTACCAGGGTACCTATAATATTAACCTGTTTATTTCTTCTTTCGCTGGCGGGCTGTTCGTTTCAAAAAAAGAACGGCTTTAACCGTTCTATGCAAAATCTTACTGCCCATTACAATATCCTGTTCAACGCTAACCAGATATTACTGGAAAAACAACAGGCTTATGCCCTTGCCTTTGTCGACTCCTATAACGAAATATTGCAGGTTTACCAGGATACTACTTCTACATCCAAAAATACCGGGCTCGACAAAGACCTTCAATCGGTCGTTGACAAAGCCAACAAGATCATTTATGATAAGGACCAGAGCCGTTATATAGGCGATGCCTACCTGGTTATGGGCAAGGCCAATTACCTGGGCGGAAATTATTTCGATGCTTCGGAATATTTCTCTTACGTGATACGCTCGTTTCCAAAGGAGATAAATTTGGTGCAGACTGCATTGGTTTGGAAGGCGCGCACACAACTTTATCTCAATCATCCGGATACGGCTAAAGTTTCGCTCGATAGCGCGTTCCAAAACATCAACCCTAAAAAAAGAAACCCGGCAGATGTGTATGCTGCAGAGCTCCAGTACGACATTGATGTACAGAATTATAAAGATGGCGAAGTAATGGGCGTTCAGGCTATTCAATATTGCAATGACAATAAACTGCGGTTGCGCTGGCGTTTTATACTTGCCCAGCTACAGGAGCTGAACGGTAATAATAAGGATGCCTATGCCAATTATTCGCACATAGCGCGCAGCAATGCTAATTTTGAAATGGCCTTTAATGCGCAACTGAACGAGATACGTATTGCCGATATGGGCAACGGCGCAAAAGAAAGCCGTATCGATCAATTAAAAGATCTGCTTAAAAATCCCAATAACAAGGAGTTTAAGGACCAGATATATTACCAGGTAGGGCAGCAATACCTCGGTGATAAGGATTATGATAACGCCATTAAAAATTATAAATTATCTGTACGCAATAGTGCGGGCAATCAAAATCAGAAGGGGCTTTCATACCTGCGTATTGCCGATATCGATTTTAGCGATAAGGCAGATTACGTACACGCCAAAAAATATTACGATAGTACGCTGATAGCGCTTTCGCCAAACTATCCGGGCTATCTCACCATTCAAAAGAAAACAAATAACCTGAAGCTGCTTACCGACAGGCTACAGATCATTTCGAGGGAAGACACTTTACAAATGCTGGCGCGGTACGATGAAAAGACCAGGCAATTGATGATTGACAGCATGGTTACCCGCGAAATATTACAGCAGCAGGCCGACCAGGCCAATATCAATGCAGCAAAAAACGCTTCTAATAATAATGCAGCGGGAACGATTTTTAATACGCCCGGCGGCAGCTCGTTTTATTTTTACAACAGTAATGCGGTAAGCCAGGGATATAACGATTTTAAGAAGACCTGGGGCGACCGCAAGCTGGAAGACAACTGGCGGCGCAGCAACCGCGCGAATACCGACCAGGCGGCCAACTCCGTAAACCCGAACGTTGCTGCCGCGACTGATGCAATGGCCGATCCCTATTCGGTTAACAAAAACAATGTCGTCGCATCAAATTACCGCCAGCAGATAGTGCAGAACTTGCCGCTTACGCCAGATAAGCTTGCCCTATCAAACTTACGCATATTTAACGCTTATTTTGATATTGCCAATTTTTACCGCGATATACTCGATGATAAAAAAGAAGCGATCAATACCTATAATACCATCCTGAAGCGTTTTCCCGACAACCCGAACCTCCCTGCAATTTATTACAGCTTATATAGGTTATACAGCGAGTTGAATGATACCAAAGCCGATGTATACAAGAATAAGCTGCTCACCAATTATGCCGGAACACCATTTGCACAGGTAATACTCGACCCTGATTACAGCAAAAAATTGGGGGATAAGGATGCTGAATTTAATACGCTCTATAATTCTGTTTACGACTTGTACGCCCACCATAAATACAGCGACGTGATAACGCAGGTTGACGCCGTGCAAAAGCAATACCCTAATAATAAATATTCGGCACAGTTGTATTACCTGCGCGCTATTTCTGCCGGTCACCAGGAGCCGCTTGCGCCATTCCAGAAAGATTTGCAGCAGATAGCCACTACTTATCCGAATGACAGGCTGATAGCTCCGCTTGTTAAAAAACATCTGGATTATATCAATGCAAATTTAGTTGATATGTCGGGCCGGCATTATGCCTTGACGGCGGCTGATACTTCAGAAGTGCCATTCACTCCGCCAATGGAGAACCAGAAACAAACCCCTTACCGCAAGCCCGGCCATTACGAAATATTTGCCACTACGCCGGGCGAACGTAAGAAAGAGCCGCAAGCTGTTGTTGTTAAAAAAGATTCGGTAAAAACCGTAGTAGTACGTAACCCGCTAACAGGTAAAAAGGATACCGTAAAAACAATTGTGCCTGTACAAACGGTAACGGCAAATAATGCTGCTGTTAAAACACCTTACGCATCGAATATCTTTTCCATGCGCGATAGTGCTAATTATTATTTTGTAATAAATATCAGTAATAACACCACAAACCTGGCTTCTTCGCGTTTTGGTATAGGGCAGTTTAACCGTGCGCATTATGATAACAGCAACATAACGCACCAGTTGGAGTATGTGGGCGACACCACATCGCTTATATATATAGGTGTATTTAACAGCCTGGGTGCGGTAAAAGCCTATGCGCGGACGATAATTCCGTTAATGACTGATATTATGAAGATACCCAAACAGAAATATAGTTTTTTTATCATAACAAAGCAAAATCTGGATAAATTAGCCGACCAGAAAACGCTTAACAGTTACCTGGACTACTACCAAAACAATTACTGATATGTACGTTAAACGGAAAGAAGACGAACTTTCGCAACAGGATATAAAGAAATACAATGGTTACATCTGGAAAACGGTACTTGGCTGTTTTGTGATGTTTGTGTTGCTGATTGTTTTAACTATTTTGGGAGTGTTCGGTCCGCTGCCTTCTTTCGACGAACTTGAACATCCAAAGAGCGATGCTGCAACGCAGATCATTTCATCAGACGGAAAGGTTTTGGGTACTTATTTTGTAAAGAACCGTTTCCCTGTAACTTACAAAGAATTGTCGCCTAATGTGGTGCATGCACTTGTTGCCACAGAGGATGCCCGCTTTTACGAGCATTCGGGCATCGATTTTTCACGTTCTTTTAGTATCATCCTTTATAACTTGATTGGTAAGCACCAGGGGGGGAGTACAATTACACAACAGCTGGCTAAAAATCTTTTTCACGATAGCGTCAGCCGAAACTTTATGGGGCGCTTTAGGCAGAAACTGCAGGAATGGATTATAGCAGTAAGGTTGGAAAGGCGTTACACCAAAGAAGAAATACTTACCATGTACCTGAATACAGTAAGTTTTGGTGCCTATGATGTGTATGGCATAAAATCGGCCTCGCTTACTTATTATAATACCACGCCCGATAAACTGACGCCTGATCAGGCGGCGTTATTAATAGGTATGCTGAATGCACCGGGCATTTATTCTCCCATACGCCATCCCGACAGGGCCATTAAACGCCGTAATTTGGTTTTGGAACGCATGGGGCAGTCGAATTTCCTGAGCAGCGGGCAGGTGGCAGAATTTCAGCAAAAACCGCTTGGGTTGGATTTTAACGTTATAGATCATAATGAAGGATTGGCCCAATATTTTCGCGCTGTGCTGAAGAAAGAGGTGCAAAATATACTGGTGAACGAATCCATCAGCAAACCCGACGGTACACCTTACGACCTTGACAAGGACGGCTTGAAAATTTATACCACCATTGATTATACCATGCAGGGTTATGCTGAGGAAGCACAGCGGGAATACATGCGCAAGCTGCAGGTGTTATATGATGGAACGATAAAGGGTTATAGTTTTTGGAAAAATGTGCCCAATTTTAAAGACCTGGTAGACCAGGGCATTCAGCGCTCCGACAGGTATAAGGAATTGAAGGAAGACGGAAAATCTGATGATGAGATAACCGAAAATTTCAATACGCCTGATAGTTTGGATATGTTCACCTGGCGCGGCGACTCTACCATGGTAATGAAACCGATAGATTCGGTGGTATTTTGCCAGTTACTGTTGCGGAACTCGTTAATGAGCATGGACCCAACAACCGGCTACATTAAAGCCTGGGTTGGCGGCATAAACTTTGAGCATTTTCAATACGACCAGGTAAAAATAGGTACAAGGCAGGTCGGTTCAACAGCTAAGCCTTTTACCTATGCCGTAGCTATTCAAAGTGGCTATTCACCCTGCCAGGAATTTAATAACGTACCCGATACGATTACCGGTTATGGAGCTCCCTGGTGCCCGAAGTCATATGATACCAAGCCCGGTATGCTCACGATGCGGTCTGCTTTGGCCTGGTCGCAAAACTGGATAACGGCCCACATTATGAAGACGGTTACACCGGCCCCGGTTGTTGAACTGATAAAGAGAATGGGGGTTAACAGTCCTAATCTCGATCCATATCCCGCCATTTGCCTCGGCACGTTTGATGCCTCGGTATTTGATATGACCGGCGCCTACTGTGTTTTTGCCAATCACGGGATATGGACGCAGCCAACCGATATCCTCAGGATAGAAGATAAAAACGGCAATGTGCTGCACACCAGTCACCCGCAAATACGCCAGGCCATGAGCGACCAGTATGCCTATGTAATGACCTATTTGTTAAAAGGTGTGATACAGGACGGTACCGGAACGCGTATGCTGTACAGTCCCTACAATTTAACAAACCCTATTGGCGGAAAAACCGGTACCACCACTGATAATTCTGATGGCTGGTTCATCGGCATTACGCCGCAATTGGTTACCGGCGTTTGGACCGGGTTCGAGAACCGCGCCATACACTTCCGGTCGACAAGGTTTGGCGAAGGCGCCAATACAGCGTTGCCTATCTGGGCGCTTTATATGAAAAAGGTATATGACAACCCCGACCTCGGCATAAAAAAGAATGTTGACTTTGACGCGCCAAAAGGTGGCGTAACCATACAACTGGATTGTAACCAATATAATCAGCAGCAGCAGGGTACTACGCCGCCGGACAAGAAATTGGAGTTTTAACTCAATACCGTCATTGCGAGGAACGAAGCAATCTCTCCAAAGGAGTCCTTTGGACTGAACTATACCGGTTAATGGACTAATGTCTTTTAGATGACGTTATTTAACAAACTCTGCCACGCTGATTTGCATGCGCAGAGATTGCTTCGTTCCTCGCAATGACGCGGGTTAGCATGTAATGTACGGATGACAGAAAAGTTTGATTATAAAGAAGCCCTGAAAAATATCCCCCATAAACCGGGTGTATACCAGTATTGGGATAGTGAGAAGGAGTTGATATACATCGGCAAAGCGAAGGATTTGCGCAATCGTGTCGGTTCTTATTTTAATAAAGACCTGAACATCAATGCCAAAACCCGGGTTTTGGTCTCTAAAATAAGGGATATCACCTTTACCATTGTTGATACCGAGGTAGACGCCTGGCTGCTGGAAAACAGCTTGATAAAAAAGCACCAGCCGCGTTATAATGTGCTGCTCAAGGATGATAAAACCTATCCCTGGATCATCATTAAAAACGAAAACTATCCCCGCATTTTCTGGACACGCCGCATCATCCGCGATGGCTCCAAATACCTCGGCCCTTACGCCTCGGTAAGCATGATGCACAATATACTCGACCTGATACGCGAAACTTATCCGCTGCGCACCTGCAACCTGCCGCTTACACGGCAAAATATTGAAAAAGGCAAGTTCAAGGTGTGTTTGGAGTACCAGTTGGGCAATTGCAAAGGCCCCTGCCAGGATTTCCAGACGGAGGCGGATTACAGCCATAATATTGAGGAGATACAGGATATTTTGAATGGCAAGATCGGCGCCATATTGCGCAGCTTAAAAAAAGAAATGGACGACGCTGTATCCAGCATGAATTATGAACAGGCTCATCGCCTGAAACGCAAATTCGACCTGCTGGAGAATTACCAGAGCAAATCAACCGTAGTGAATTCATCCATTACCGATGTGGATGTATTCAGCATTGCATCCGAAGAAAAATATGCCTTTGTGAACTTTTTGAAGATCATGAATGGCACCATTATCCAAACACAAACCATCGAGCTGAAAAAACGTCTGGACGAAACTAATGAAGAATTGCTCACGCTGGCCATTTCGGAGTTCAGGAGCCGGTATAACAGTCATTCAAAAGAGATCATCGTACCATTTGATATTGATTTGGAAGATACCAGTGGTATAAAATTTACGGTACCGAAGTTAGGGGAGAAGAAAAAGCTGCTCGAACTGTCGCAAAAGAATGTATTGTTCTTCAAAAAGGAAAGAATAGACCAGTACGAAAAGCTAAACCCGGAGGTGCGCACCGACCGTTTGCTCACACAGATGATGAAGGATTTGCGCATGAACCAGTTGCCTCGCCATATCGAGTGTTTTGATAACTCCAATTTCCAGGGGAAGTACCCGGTTTCGGCAATTGTTGTGTTTAAGGACGGCAAGCCCTCAAAAAAAGACTACCGGCACTTTAATGTAAAAACTGTAGAAGGCCCAAATGACTTCGCTACGATGGAAGAAGCCGTTCATCGCCGCTATCGCCGTATGCTGGATGAAGGCTCGGAATTGCCTCAGCTCATAATTATCGACGGGGGTAAAGGGCAGTTATCTGCAGCATTAAAAAGCCTGAAATTGCTGGGCATTGATAAGCAGGTAACGGTTATCGGCATTGCCAAACGTTTAGAAGAACTATATTATCCCGGTGATCAGTACCCGCTCTATCTCGATAAAAAATCGGAAACGCTTAAAGTTATCCAGCAACTGCGCGATGAAGCGCACCGTTTTGGTATTACTTTCCACCGTAAAAAACGGGATCAAGGCACATTGGTTACCGAACTGGAGCTGATAGAAGGTATCGGCAAAACCACATCGGGCAAGCTGTTAAAATACTTTAAATCGGTAAAAAAAATACGCGAGGCAAGCGAGGAGGAACTGTTGGAAGTAGTAAACACTAAACAGGCGAAAGCAATAAAAGAGTATTTTGGAGGACTAACCGCAAATCCATCCTAAACCCGGACAAAAAATCTTTAATTTTCTATCTTTTTTGGTGCTTTTTACATAAAAAATATATGGTGTAGCGCGAAAAATATAAATAAGCGCGTTGCTATTTATAATATTGAATATCAGTTATTTGTAATTAAATCCTGTAGAAAAAGCGTAGCGTTTTGTAGCGTTTTTCTACAAAAAAGGCTACACTTTACTGCCTTCGAAAACGTATGGATTTTGGGATTGTAATCCTTAATAAATTGCAGCCCGTGGTTGTCCCGCAACTGCTAAATATCAAAAAAACAGGCTCGCCGCTACATGGTCGGCATATAGCTTACCTGCTTGCGTCAATCGGATAATTCTTCCGTCCTGTTCAATATAGCCTTTATCAAAAAACTCCTGTGCGCTTTTAAGTACTTCGCTATCGCTGCCTTTGGCAATACTATTTAGCTTATCCAACTCAAGTCCCCATATGGTACGCAAGGAAGTCATTACATATTCGTTCAGGCGGTTGGTTTCTGATAGCAGTTCGGTTTCGGCGGGTATCTCCCCGCTTAGTAACGATGCGGTATATTTCGCGTTATTGGCCACATTCCATTGCCTCGTTTCCCCATTAAAGCTATGGGCCGATGGGCCGATGCCCAGGTATTTCACACCTTTCCAGTAGTTGGAGTTGTGGCGCGAGTAATCCCCCGGTTTACAGAAGTTAGATATTTCATACTGTTCGAAACCTTGCTGCTGCATGGCATCCATCATATAAATAAACTGTTCGGCGCTTTGCTCATCGTTCATTGGCTGCTCCTTTTTCTTTTTGATGAACGATGCCAGCGCAGTGCGCGGCTCAACCGTCATAGAATAGGCCGATACATGCGGTACTTGCAATTCAAAAACCTTATCCAGGTTAAATTTCCACTTCTGACCTGTGAGTAGGGGATAGCCATAAATCAGGTCGACGGTAATATTTTCAAACCCGCCATCCTGCGCACGTTTTACGGACGCCTCGGCTTCGGCACTGCGATGAGCGCGGTTCATCCACTGCAGGTCGTCGTCAAAAAAAGATTGCAGGCCTATGCTCAGGCGGTTTACCGGTGTTTGGGTAAGTGCTTTTACTTTGTTTTTGTCCAAATCGTCAGGATTGGCCTCCAGCGTAATTTCGGCGTCGGAAGCTACCGTATGCAGATCGGTTATCGTATTGATAAGCAGGTTTATTTCTGCACCAGTTAATAATGATGGCGTTCCTCCGCCAAAATAAATAGTCCCGATTGTTTCCCCATCCAGGTAGATTTTTTGCAACCGTATCTCCTTTACCAAAGCCTGCAAAAGCTCGCCCTTATATTTTAAGGACGTACTGAAATGAAAATCGCAGTAATGGCAGGCCTGTTTGCAAAAAGGGATGTGGATGTAAATGCCTGCCATGCGGCAAAAGTAAGGAATTTGCCTCAACGGACTTTCAGTCGTCGTAAAGTAAAACAAGGCCGCCTATAATTACCATTTAAGATGCCCGGTTAAAGTAGTTTTCAAGCTCATTTACCGCATTTTCAAGTCCATTCTCATTTCTTATTTGCCGGCCGATGATTGCCACTTGATCCTTTATTTCACTTGTTTGAACTTTTGTTAGCGCTGAAATCAATTTATGCGCATTAAGTTTTTTGACCGGGATATGGACGCCTAATTTCATCCGTTCTACTATTTTTCCCCAGGTTGGCTGATCAGTATAAAATGAAATAATAATTACCGGCAGATCGTTTCGAAGCATAGCTGCAAGCGTACCGGCGCCACCATGAAACACACCAACCTTACATTTTGGTAAAATAGCCTGGTGGTTTATATATTTTGCTACGAATAAATTTTTATGTTGAGGCAGATTCTTAAAAAGTGCCCACCCTGTACAAAATAAAATCCGTTCATTGGTTTCATTTAGGATGGTGTTTAAAATATTTACGAACTTTTCGGTATTCCCAACGCCATTACTGCCAAAGCCAATATATATGGGTTTATCGCCTTTTTGTAACCAATCATTTAATTTTATCGATGTTTCGCCTGGAAAATATCCTGCTCCTTTTTCTTCAGGAATGGTTAAAAAGCCGGTTATTTTATGGTTATCGTCCCAATCTTTGGGTTGGGGAATGAGGCTTGGGCTTAGGCAATATAAATCCAGTGGGTATTGTTTGCCAATATAGTTCAAAAGGTTTTCCTTTAAAATGGGCAGGCCTAACTCTTGTCTGAATTCATTGGTTTCTGTTTTCAAAAACTTCCAGAAAAACACATGCGCCAATTTGTACGTTAACTTATTGTACCACGGGAAATCCAGGAAGTCAAAATCCCCCAACGGAAACTCCGATGTTGGAACAACCGGCGGCATAAAATAAGTAATGGCCAATTTTTTATTTTGTTTCTCGGCAATTGCGCTGGTAATGGGCAGCGTGGCAGCATTTGCTATAATGAAATCCACTTTATTAAATGCCTCCAGGTAACTTTTCCGTAAAGGGACTTTTATGCCGCGAAGCACTTTAAAAAAATACTTCATCAGTTTAATGGTGTTTTCTGTTTGTAGTACGCTTTGCCCCTCGGGTGAATTCATCCCTTCCTCGGCATTTCCATACAGGGGGTGAAAATCAATCCCGTAACCTTCAACTAATCCCTTAAAATTTTCTGGTGCGGCTATGATTACCCGGTGGCCTTTACCGGTAAGGCCTAATGCCAAAGCTAAATATGGCTGTACGTCGCCCCTTGTTCCATAGGTAAAAATTCCAATATTCAATTGTGATGTGTTTATATACAAAGGAACTGATTTGAAAAATGACTTCTGATACTCCTCCCAATTATTTAACGCTAAATTAAATCACCCCGTTACTAAATCATCAATTATTAAGGTATTTTTGCAGAGGATAATATCCCGTTATATATAAATGCGCATAACTGTATTGGTTTTTCTGTTTTTACTTTTAGCCGTTCAGGGCCTGCATGCGCAACAGGATTCAGCAGTTCAAAAGCCATATCATTACACCGATTCCACCGCCTACCGCCCGCACCGCATGGCTTTTCTCGATTCGGTAGCTTACGCCACGGAACAACGGCAGCAATTTATGGCCGATTCTGTCGCTACCATGTACATTATGCCCGACACAAACCGGCCCAGCCAGTTCACGGCTATGGTACAGGCGGGGCTGTATAAAGGCCATACCTTCCTGGATATTCCTTTTGTATCCAAAAAGAAAACCGGTTACGGCCGCACACGCGCCAGCCGCGACCCCTGGATAATTGTAATGGTCATAGTATTGCTTTTGTACACAGCCCTGCTTAATTTAACCCTGGGCAATGATATTAAAGGCATATTTCATTCCTTTTACAGCAAACGTCCGGCACAAACGGATAAGGACGAACGCCGTATCAGCGTATGGGCTTTCATTGGATTGCTGTTGCTGTTTTGTGCAACATTTGGGCTATTCCTGTATATGTATGCGTCATATAAAAATATTTATTACAGTGTAAGTGGCATGCAGTTATTCGGTTCGTTGTTGCT
>Ga0302315_10000694_pt1 | contig 36610 bp, 29 predicted proteins | sample III_Palsa_N3_1_FD_200532 | JGI IMG/M metagenome (GOLD analysis project Ga0302315, IMG submission 200532) | Peat permafrost microbial communities from Stordalen Mire near Abisko, Sweden - III_Palsa_N3_1 | ecosystem: Environmental > Terrestrial > Soil > Palsa > Peat permafrost | place: Sweden...
TGTGCAACAGCTCATGCTTCGGCAACGGTACCTTCGGCGATGCAGTTGCCGGAAATAGCAGAGCGCTCGGCAGTACCGCCAGAAGGGAAACTACCCAAGCACACACACAATTTAGCCTTACTACCCAAGCATCGTCGTCCGTCGTCATAATCATGCGTTCGTCTTTGGTGTACTGAATTTCATCAGCACGGCAGTTTTCCTGAACGAAGATTCAGCCATCAATCTTCGGCACATCGAAAGCTAATATGCCAGAAGTGCCCTCGCGCTCCCCATAGAGTTCTTTGCCATTCGGATCGAACTTGAGGTTTTGCACAGGATTGATTATGTTGTAATCATCGGCTGGATTTCGCTTGACGGGGCTGCAAAGTTCCGCGACGGGCAGGTCGCTCTTTAGTGAATACAGGTAGATTGAACCGTCATCACGGGCAACGGCAAGAAAGCGACCGTCCGGAGAAAACGCAAGTGTTGGCGGCGTGCTTACTAAATGAAGACAGTAATTTCCCTCTGTGTCCTCGGGAAGACCGCAAGTATATGACAACTTACCCACGACTCGGCCTGACTGAGCGTCCCAGATTAGTGTCTTTCCACCGGTGTCACCAGCCAAGGCGACAGCAACGTAACGCCCGTCCCTGGAAATCGAGGGTTTGCTCCAATAGCCTGCCCAAAATCCTGATTCATAACCAGGCATCCCTCGGGCGAGAAGTGTCTTTAGGACCGTACCTGTCTTGACATCACGCAGATCGATCGCCTGCTCTCCTGAATTCTCAAGAGTTTTCTTACCTTTGATTGTTGTAGTTTTTACTCCGTTCCAGACTACCGCGGCCATGCGACCATCGTTTGAAGTCTGTAGTGAATAAACTACATAACACCCGCCCCCTGCTTCCATTTGCGAAGGGATGGAGGTCGGGCGCTTCAACATAGTGTCGTCCAGTTCATTCGGGCTCATTTGTGCTTGGTGCCCATAAGCTTCGACAACTGGACCTGAAGAAACAGGCAAAACATTCCGATTGGCGTCAAACAATTTCAACAATCCATTAGAGGTACCATACGCGAAACGGTTTCCGTCCGGCGCAATGGCGAATCCACTCATTGCGAAGTCTTGATCGAACTTTTGAACCCGCCCAAGACTATTTGTTATTGGGTTAATAGTATATTTAATCCTGCCAGTTTGCGCGTCGAACACTCTGACTATTGCCGCCCCGCCTTCTGCTTCAGGGTAATCGCATGAAACTACTTCATTACCATTCTGGGAGACTTTAATAGCCCAGCTATCCACCGTGTACCTGACGGCGAGTCCATCCGGTGAACGCACCTGAAACTGTTCGTGTGAGTCCATCCCTGGATTATGAATACCAAATATGCCAATTCCATCCGCCACGTTGTAGACCCACTGCAAATCAGATAGTCCACTAGATATAATCTCCTCCTTTCCAGAAGAAAGCGACCAACTGCAAATCTGACCGCTGCTATTTATACCGACAAGATGCCTATCGTCGGACGACATCGTCATATCGACCAGGGGAGGCAGTGGTAAAACGGAAGTCATGTCTGAAAGGCGAAGAAGAAGAGAAGGTCGATTGTACCGTGGCACGCACAGATAATCACCAAGCTTACTGACATGCATCTTCCAAGGAGTGTCGGACACAAAGCTGCCGATTACTGCACCCGTTACCACGTCAACAACACGGCAGGTAGTTGCAGTACCGCGTCTTTGCACGTTATGGTTGGGTACAGCAGACTCGTCATTGCTGGTAATCACCCTTGAAAAGTCTGGGGAAACCTGATCAACCTGACCATCCCAGGAACGAATCGTACGCCCGCTAGTGATATCCCTGAGAGAGCTTACGGGGGACTCCCCACGATCATCATCAGATTCTATCATTCTGCTGCCATCATTTGACAGCCAGACATGCTGAGGCATTGCAAACCAATCGCGCGCAACGTCGCCGTACCACTGACGCACCAATTGGCCCGTTGTTGAATCGCGAAACGTCACTAAACCAGAGGCCGTGTCCGTGGCAATTAGCAACTTCCCATCCCGGGAATACGCCAGGGTATTGATGTCATTCGGAGTCTGCACGAATAAGATAGGCCGTCGAGGATATATAGCTCTCGTATAGCGCACCAGACACACGGATGCAACAACGGCTGAGGTAAGAACGATTAAAATAGCGGAACGCTTGGAGCGACTTAATACATTCATGATGTGTAACTGCTCAATGTGTATACCCAATTGTAGTGCCAATATCGTTACATTAGAGGAAAAATCGCAATTGCAGTAATTGCCCGTTTTGTTCTATGATAGTCGCAAGGAGTCCAAACAGTGAGTGTACCGATCGTACCGGAGCAGATCGAAAGATTCCCGGCAAAACCGGCGAGTTTTGGGGAGAGGCTATTGGCGAAGCTCGTCGATTATGCTGTCGTTAACGTCTTCTCAACTGTGGTCTTCGCTCTGTGGATCTACTTGCAGGCGGTCGGGATTTCGGGCGTATCGATGATTGCTGGTTTAGTTTCTGTAATGGGTGTGTTCTGGGTGCTGTACCAGTCGCTCCTGACGATGGCTCGGAGGCAGACGCTTGGATATTACCTTACGGGCCTGCACGTGGTATCGGAAAAAGACGAAGCAATGTCCATCGGTTTCCGGCGCAGCTTCGTCCGCAGCTTATTGGACCTTGTCTTCTATATCCTCACCGGCTATTTGATCGGTTTGGCCGACTACATACCAATTGCGGTTACAAAATCTAAACGAGCCCTTCACGACCATATCACTGGAACTCGAGTCGTTTCCGATAGCCGTGCTCAATACGGGTTGGTAGCAGCGAGTTTGGCGGGATCGGTAGTCTTTGTTTTTGTCATGACGTTTTGCGTCTTTCGACCGCTACTTATGGAGTCGCTGTACATGCCGACTCCAAGTATGGCTCCTACAATTCCCGTCAACGGGTCGGTCGTTCTCAATAAAATTGCGTACATCACTCATCCCCCTCGGCGCGGGGATATTGTTGCGTTTGACATCCCGGAAAGCGCGAGCTCGTACTTCCCACCCGATATTGGCCATAACTACATTAAGAGGATAGTTGGGCTTCCTGGAGACGAGATCACGATGACGGGAGGACACGTTTATCTATACTCCGAGGGCCGGACGCAAATCCTGCCCGAACCGTATATCGTGAATGGATACACAGGCGATGTTCCAAACGCTCATGGCGACAATGGCGCTGACGATTGGTTCACGCGCCGCAGCAGCTCCCTATCGCACAAGGCCGGCCGCTGGTGGATTACAGTGCCTCCCTCAGAGTACTTCGTCCTTGGCGACAACCGAAACGATAGCAACGACAGCCACGTCTGGGGTTTCCTCCCAAGGACGAGCATCAACGGACGGATCACGATGATGTTCATGCCCCAAATTCGGGATCTTTAACAGGAACCAATTCGTCCGGTATAATGATTATTAAATTATATCGCGTTTCGCCTGGTGGCCAATTTGACCAAAATCAAGATCTGTGGAATTACAAATTTAGAAGACGCCCTCGCTGCGGTGGAATACGGTGCCGATGCTCTCGGCTTTATCGAAGTGCCTGAAAGCCCCCGCTTCATAACCCCCGCTCGATTCCAGGAGATCACACAGGCTCTTCCGCCGTTTGTACGGACTGTGATTGTAGTCAACAGGCCGGGAGATGCATTCCGCTACTCGGCCGATCTGATCCAGCATTACAAGGATTCTACGGACAGCAGCCGTTCGGGACGCGGGGCACAATGGCGTATCCGCGCCTTCCGTATTAAAGACGAGGGGTCGCTTGAGGAACTGAAGCGCTATACAGACCCGGTGCGCGCGGTGCTGCTCGATGCCCATTCTTCAACGGTTCTCGGAGGCAGCGGGCACACGTTTCCATGGGACCTTGCTCTGCGCGCAAAGGACTTGACCGTACGGCCGATTATTCTAGCTGGCGGACTAACGCCTGAGAACGTTACAGACGCAATCGCCGGCGTACGCCCGTATGCAGTCGACGTATCCTCCGGGGTTGAAGCCTCTCCCGGAGTAAAAGATCATGGCAAGCTTAAGGCGTTTATCAAAGCCGTTCGGGCCTGGGATCTCGAAAACTCGTGATGTGCGTGGGAATTTGACATCCCTTCCGCCCGGTGCTAGAATAACTCCACCTTAGAAAGAAGACCAAGTGATGTCCTCTACTGTTCAATCTGACCGATTTGCTGCCGATGAGAATGGTGTCTTTGGCGGGGAGTTCGGCGGACGCTATGTTCCTGAAACGCTGATGCCTGCCCTCGATGAGCTCACAGCAGAGTATGAGCGCGCAAAGCGCGATCCCGAATTTCAGGCTCTCGTCGCCTACTACGCCCGCCACTACATCGGACGCCCCACTCCGCTTTATTTCGCTGAAAAGATGACCCGCGAACTCGGCGGCGCTCGAATCTTCTTTAAGCGCGAAGATCTGGCGCACACGGGCGCGCATAAAATCAACAATGCCGTCGGTCAGATTCTGCTCGCCAAACGCATGGGCAAGCCGCGCATTATCGCCGAAACCGGAGCCGGACAGCACGGCGTTGCCACGGCAACAGCCTGCGCCCTGTTCGGTTTTGAGTGCGATGTGTATATGGGCGAAGAAGATGTCGCCCGGCAGGCGCTCAATGTGGTCCGTATGAAGCTTCTCGGCGCCACGGTGCGTACGGTGACTTCCGGAACCAAGACCCTTAAGGACGCCCTGAACGAAGCCTTTCGCGACTGGGTAACCAACGTGCGTGATACTCACTATGTCATCGGCACCGCGGCCGGCCCCCACCCGTTCCCAACTATCGTTCGCGATTTCCAAACCATTATCGGCAAGGAAGCACGCCAGCAGATCCTTGAAGAGACGGGGGCGCTGCCGGATGTCGTCCTGGCCTGCATTGGCGGGGGATCGAACGCCATTGGGATCTTCCATCCCTTCCTGCACGATCCTTCGGTGCGTCTTGTAGGCGTGGAAGCGGCGGGAAGCGGAATAGCGACGGGATTGCACTCTGCGACGCTCTCCGCGGGTTCCAAGGGCGTCTTACATGGGTCTGCATCGTACGTCCTTCAAGACGAATACGGACAGGTCCTCCCCACCCACTCCATATCTGCAGGGCTGGACTACCCCGGCGTTGGCCCTGAGCATGCGTTTTACAAAGAGACTGGGCGCGCGGAATATGTCTCGATCACCGATGCCGAGGCTCTAGAGGGCTTCCAGTGGACTGCCCGCAGCGAAGGAATTATCCCTGCGCTGGAGTCCTCGCACGCCATCGCGTACCTGCGTACTCTCGCTCCAACTCTCTCACCAGACCAAACGATCGTGGTGTGCCTGTCCGGTCGCGGCGACAAAGACGTGGACAGTGTCGCCAAACGAATCGGTCTGCTCTAGTATCCCATCCCGGAGAACCTTGAACACGTGACTAACCGCATAGACCGCGCCTTCGACCGACTGCGCAGCGCCAACGAAGGCGCCCTGATCGCTTTTGTGACCGCAGGCGACCCAAGCATTGAAGGCACCCCACAACTGATTGCCGACCTCGCAAGCGCGGGAGCCGATATCGTTGAGCTTGGTGTGCCCTATTCCGATCCTCTGGCCGATGGGCCCACAATCCAGGATTCCACACAGCGCGCTCTCGACCGGGGGACTACACCAGACACCGTATTCCAACTGGTCCGCCAGGCGCGTACTCTGACGGAAGTTCCCATTGTCTTGATGACGGCCTACAACATCGCTCTCAAATACGGGCTCGACCGCTACGCAAAAACCTGCTCGGAGTACGGAGCGGATGGATGTATTTTGACCGACCTTCCCCCTGAAGGTTCCGCAGATTGGAAGGCCGCGGCTGACGCAGCTGGTGTCTCGACAGTTTTTCTCGTCGCTCCAACATCAACTCCGGACCGCATCGCGCTCATCACCAAATACTCCACGGGCTTTATCTACTGTGTTTCGCGCACCGGCGTTACCGGCACACGCCAGGAGCTCCCGACCGAACTGCGTGATCTCGTCACTAATATACGATCGGGAACCGACAAGCCTGTCTGCGTCGGGTTTGGTATTTCAAGCGCGGATCACGTCAAGCAAGTCGTGGACTTCGCCGACGGAGCCGTGATTGGAAGCGCCCTGGTTTCGTTTCTGCATAAGAACAGAGACAATTCTAACCTCGCAGACGAGACTCGATCTCTTGTATCGGATTGGAAAAAAGGCACGATCCGAGATTGAAGAGTTAGAGCGAAGACCACCCCTAACCCCTCCACTTCTTAAAAGGGGACATGACGGGCATCACTATTACTATTTGCTCCAAACACAGGCCCTGCCTGTCCGAACCTGTGAGATTTCCTGTATAATTCTCAATAGAGCAAGAACTCACACAGATCTCTGCACCGCGAGGACTTTTGATGTACACCAAGCAGCAGTTTGCGAAAATGATCGACAACTCTTTACTCACTCCGACCGGCACCAAGGATGAGGTTTTAGAGCTTTGTGAAGAATCCGCGAAGCGCCACTTCGCGGCCGTCTGCGTCCTCCCCTGCTGGGTGGGCACAGCGGCGCGGGAGCTAGCCGGTTCCGATGTTAAAGTAGCCACGGTGATAGGTTTCCCGTTTGGCGCCACGACACGGCTCACCAAAGTGTTTGAGATTAAGAATGCCATTGCTAACGGCGCCAAGGAAATCGACGCCGTTATGAACATCAGCAAGTTCAAATCCGGCGATCACGCGGCCGTCGCTCAGGATCTTATTGAAATGGTGGAAGCGACGCGAACCTCTGGGACCATGGACGATTCGCGACGAATACAAATCAAGATAATTATCGAGACCTGTTTCCTGACGGAGGCCGAAAAAGATATCGCAAGCCGACTCGTGCGCGACGCGGGAGCCGACTTTGTTAAGACATCCACAGGCACGGCAACCGGCGGCGCAACTCCCGAGGATATCCGGCAAATCAGACGCGCCATCGGTTCTAGCGCCGTCGGGATCAAAGCATCGGGTGGAATTAAGACGGTACAAATTGCCCTCCAAATGCTCGATGCGGGAGCCAACAGAATAGGTACGTCCAACGGTGTCGCCCTCTATGATGCCTATGAGCCGGACGAAATCGCCGAGAAGCGCCAGGCCGCTGCCCTGTAGTCTGCACTCCCCATGCCTTCCTACACAACCGACTGCATCGTTTTACGCCGACTGGACTTTGGAGAAACGGACCGCATCCTGACTCTCTTCTCCAGAGAGCATGGAAAGATAGCAGCCATCGCAAAGGGCGCGCGCAAGCCGCTCTCAAAGTTTGCCGGCGTCTCGGAAGTCATGACCAGGGCGGAGTGCCAGCTCGGTACCGGGAAGTCGCTGGACATCGTGTCCCAGACCGAGATTAAGAGCACCTTTACGGGTATTCGCCAGGATCTAGTGCGCATGGCACACGGCCTGTATCTCGTTGACCTGGTCGAACATGCCACGGAAGACCGGCATCCCAACCCCGAACTTTTCGATCTTCTGGACACAGCCCTGAGCGAGCTAAAAGCAACCAGCAACCCCGCTATCCTGGCGCGCTGGTTCGAAGTTCGACTTCTCGACAATCTTGGATATCTGCCCGACATAACAAACTGCGTGATTTGCCAGTGCGAAACCCCCGGAAGCTTTCCGGACGATTTGGTGTACGGATTATCGATATCGCAGGGCGGAGTCGTATGCCCGGATGATTTAAGCTGGGATGTCGATTCAGACCACTATGTGCTTAGCCTGGACGCGCTTTCGTTTCTTGAGGAGATTGTTCTTTCGACATCTCCTGCGGATATAGAAAAATGGCGGCCCGAACCTGCCAATCACCGGCAGGTAAGAGTCGCCATTCGTCAATACATCCGATACAGACTGGAGCGGGAGCTCAAGAGTCTGCAGTTTCTGGATTCAGTCAGCCCGGATCACTTATAAAGCTGATACGTTTGTCCGTCTATCTGGCGGACATGATAGCCTCCGCTAGTGGCCACGGAATTCAAAGCGTCTAAAGGATTAATCGTCGCGGACCATGAATTTACCGTGAGATCCTGCGCGGCGGACGTGTCCGAAATTACTGTGACATGGTACACAGACGATATATACTGCAGGGCATCATAAAAGCCTTGCGAGGAGTCCGGACCAACAGGGCTCGCCGCGCCTGCTGCATCGGGAGTGGCCGGCGTAAACACGACCTGCTCCCCTGCCGGCTGGTTGTCCGTGGGCTGCCACTGCACGAGGAGCGTGATCGTCGAATCCGCGGGCACAGCCTGAAGGAGAGCCACCGGAATATCCAGTTCCTCATCGTTGGTTAGATCGAACGGCTGCTTAAGAGCTGGCCGAGCCTGCTGATTGCGCGCATCCTGATCCGTAATTTGTGAGGGATCCGACAGCACCTGGGCGGTTACCATGGCTTCAGAAATGGACTGCGGCAGATGAACCTTGAACAGGTGGTACTGGTTTCCATCGTCTCCGGACTTCATACCCACACCCAGAACGGTGGATGTTACGCTCGGAGCAGTAATCGCCGGAACCATTCCACCCGTAGAGGCGGGACCACTGTTTCCGTGGCCATGAAACCCTGCAAAGGCCACGGCGCCGATGGCCGCAGCGGCTAAACCAAGGCTACTGGCGCGGCGGAGCGCGGATCCGGCAAACCAGCCGCGTACTGTATCTGCAAAACCTATTGATTGCTTTTGATGGGTGACAGACGCTTCCAGCGAAACTCGCTCCAGAACAGAAGCACGCAATCCACTCGGAGCTTCGACCTCAGCAACTTCGATCTTTGCAAAGGCCCTTATGAGCTGGCAGAACGCTTCGTAGTCTTCGCGAGCCTCTGCGTCGCGCTCAAAGTGCTGTTCCAGGGCAAGACGCATCGCGGGAGAGAGAGCCCCCTCCATATAGTCGCTATAAAGTTCTTGTGCTTGTTCGAGTTTCATGAAATATTACCGCCAGCCGCAGGCTTCCTCGCCGTCCCAGCATATCGTCTTTATCGACTGTTTTAGTTCCCAAAAAGTTCCCGCTGCGGAGAAAGTATTTCTTTTAGAGCCAGGCGTGCGCGGTTGAGACGGCTTTTTACGGTGCCTATGGGAAGGTTCATGATCTCTGCGATTTCTTCATACGACTTCTGCTCCGTATGATAGAGAACGACCATGGTGCGCTGGTATTCAGGCAGGGAACTGACGGCGTTGTTTAAGATATTGCCAACCTCTTTCTCTTCAATCTGTGCAAGAGGCTGAGGGGCAGGATCTTCAATTTGCCGGACGATGCTGGATTCTTCGAGTTCGACGTGTTCGTCCAGGGAGGTGTGCGGGTGGGCGCGGGCGCGTTTACGCTCGTCGAGGAAAACGTTCGTAGTTATTCGGTAGATCCACGTTGTGAACGATGCATCCCCCCGAAACGACTTGATGGCGCTGAAAACCCTGATCAGGGCCTCTTGAGCAATATCATTGGCGTCGTCGTAGTTATTCGTCAGTCGGTAAGCAAAGTTGTAAACCAGCTTTTCGTACCGTTTAACGAGTTCGTTGAACGCACTCAGATCGCCTTGTTTACAACGACGGATAATCTCCGCTTCATCAGACAACACTGTCTAACAACCTCGTTAGGTCAAAGTTATTGGGACTGGGGGTGCATTGGGAGCAATTCATCTGGCACACAGTATAGCAGAAAAGCCCTGGTAAACCGTTATTCAAGTTTACCAGGGCTTCCAATTGTTTAATCTGACCGCACGCCCCTAGTAGGCGCCGTGGCCGAGGAACACAACTTTTATCGTACGCAGTAGGATCAAAAAATCCAGCCTGAGGCACTGATGTTTGATATAGTCCAGGTCGTGACGAACGCTTCGCTCGAAGGGCAAATCGCTTCTGCCCGATACCTGGCTCAGTCCGGTTATGCCTGGCTTAACCGTCAGTCTTTGCAGAGTGACTGCGTTATACTCTTTGACTTCACTAGGCAGAGCGGGCCTTGGACCGACAAAGGACATATCACCTATCAATACGTTCCAGAGCTGCGGGAGTTCATCCAGGCTAAGACGTCGCATCCAGCGGCCGCATCGGGTAATGCGCGGATCCTGTTTTATTTTAAAGATCGGACCCGTAGCCTCGTTGTACTTGAGAAGCTCAATTTTACGCTGCTCGGCATCAACGATCATGGATCGGAATTTGTAGAGGGTGAACGTTTGCTCGTCTTTACCAACTCTACGCTGCGAGAACAGGATTGGGCCTCGTGAATCGAACGTAACTATAAGAGCCAGAATAAAAAGGGCAGGAGAGAGTACTACAAGAAGGACAAAGGACATTGATATGTCCAATACACGGCGAATGAAGCCCTCGAAGGCTCTGCGCCATGAGTTTCCATCGCCATCAGCCGCATTAGCTGCGGGTGAGAGGCGAAGAAATGGATGCTTTAGGTCAATGGCGCTTTCTTGCCCCATGACATCGCTTTCATATACAGGCTGTTCCACGGCGTTCCTTCCAGAGTAGTGAAGAGTTAACTTCCGACCGTTATGCGAGACCGATCCGATAGCTGGAATGTCGTAATTTAGCTCGCGGAGATCGTGATTCTCCGAAAATTCAACGGGTTTCGCATCAGCAACTTTATATGTGCAAGATTGTTGCCAACTATGCTGCTCCTCTGTTTTTGCAGGGTCCATTATGACACTCTCTAACAGTTGATACTCAACGTTGATAGTCGTGCTGATCGTCACAATTACAAATTGACGCAGCATTATCAGGTGATTCAAGCACAACTTACCTGTGGGGCAGACAAGATTCAGTGCGTCGAAGGCGACCGCAAGGGGAGCGGCATTCACAACATTGTGATTTGGAAGGGCAAAAAAATTAGTGCCTGAGCTTACTATTGGCTGATCGACATTGACCCAAAGACGCACAATATACATTATATACTGCAAGTCAACTAGTAAGTGGACTGAAGACATTTTACCAGATAGTGCCCCTAAACTGCAAGCCGCCTGAAGAGCAATGGGAGGTATTGGGGCTCAAAAAACCTGTCGAAATAGCATGAAAATAACCAGAAACCAAGCAAGTTAGCAGCAATTGTTAGTTAATGACACGTAAAAAATAGTGCAAAAGTTTTTTGAAAGTATTTTTGGGAGAGTCATTTAGCACGCGATTTAGCGTGCTGCCACTGTTCTTCCATCTCCGCCAGGGATAGATCGCTCAATATTCGACCGGTATCTTTGGCGTGCTGTTCAATATACCGGAACCTTGCAGCAAAACGAACGGTCATGGTTCGGAGGACTTCCTCGGGATCCACGCCCACCTGACGCGCAACGTTTATGAGTGTGAACAGCAGGTCGCCAATCTCTTCTCCCGCCCTGGATGTGTCGCCGGTTGCAAGCTCTGCCCGAAGTTCCGACAGCTCTTCTTCTACTTTATCCAGGACTTGATCGACGGCCGGCCATTCGAACCCAACTTTGACCACCCGCTTCGAGACTTCGAGGGCGCGCATCAGCGCCGGCAGCGCTATAGGGATGCCGTCCAGAATGGATGAACGGTCTTCGTATCCAGGTTCATCCCGCTTGATGGCTTCCCAGTTCTTCAGGACTTCATCTGTGTTCTCCACCTGAACCGTGCCGAAGACATGCGGATGGCGGCGCAGCAGTTTATCGTTGATCGAGGAAATCACCCCGGAGATGTCGAAGTCGCCCGATTCTCTGGCAAGCTGAGACTGGAAGGCAATTTGCAAGAGCAAATCTCCCAGCTCCTCGGAGTGCTTCGCCGGATCCCCAAGATCTATCGCCTCAAGCACCTCGTAGGCCTCTTCCAGCACATAGCGCTTTAGCTTGGGCAGAGTCTGTTCGAGATCCCAGGGACACCCCCGAACGGGATGCCGAAGGCGCGACATAATCGAGGTGAGAAGCCGTATGTCGTTTGTCGAATTTCCGGGGCTTTGCTGTCCTGGACTGAGGATGGTCAGATCCAGTCCCTCCATCTTGGCGGAGGCCACGAGCATCAGGGTAACCGGGTCATCTCTGAGAGGATCGCCAGGGGTGATATAAACGACATCCTGGGTCGCGGCCAGCTCGATTAGAATGCGAACCGCCTGCTCAGTCGAATCTTCGGCCATTGTGTCCCCGTCAACAAGGACACGATCATAGCCTGTATCCTCATGTGCGGCCCGTACACGGCGGTACACAGCATTTTGTGGGTCTTTTAGCACCCGAAGCCTATTGCCGCGTGTAATCGCCTCCACAACCCGGAATGTCAGAGATTCCGGACTGCCATCCCCTAGCCCTGCGACGGTAATCATTGCGCAGTCGGACTCCCTGTCGGACCGGCTGCGTCTGAGGCGGCAGCCTTTATGTTATCGGCTATGTCCGCATAAGCTGGATCGTTGATAGTAACTTTTGCCTGCAGCTGATACGTTTTGAGAGCCTGTTGAACTTGCGATAAATGGGTGGCGTCGGACTTCTGTCCAAGAAGTATCCACTGGATTAAATGGTGCACAACGGACTCGGGCAGCGTTTCCGTGGGCTCCCTCTGGATCACTTTAACCAGCCACCAGCCTCCCTGGAAGAAAAACGGCTCGGACGTTTCTCCTGTTTGTGTCGCCAAGATGGCGTTGCACAGCGGGGCGAGCTTTGGGCTCTTGGTGGGATCGGTGGGAATCCAGTTTTGAAGATCGGCGTTAGCTGGGATCTTGACGGCAGACTGATCGATAAAGACTTCAAACATCTTACCGCCGGTCTTGATCTGGTTATAAATGGCGTCTGCCTGTGCTTTTGTTGCAAATGCAATGCGCTTGATGTGCGCTCTGTCGCTCTTTGTGAAGCGCTGCGCTTTATTCTGGTTGTAATAGGCCGTAATGTCCGCGTCGGAGACCGTTTGTCCCTGTGTCAGCAAATTGAACTGAGCCACCTGGGGCGCAAGCTTCAGCCGCTCGAACTGGTCCACCGTAAGACCGGATTGAGCCAGCTCATTCTCCATCGGCTGTACATTCTGTGCATCGTGCAGGAGCTTTATGTCCTGGTAGCGGTCATCGAGTTGCTGGGGGGTTGCGCCAACATTTGCCTGTGCTGCCAGCCCTTCCACAAGATTATCCTGAATGAGCTGCGCCATGACCACCCTGCCCGCAGGTACAGAGATGGTCCCATTCTGCTGATTCGGAACGTAACTCTCCAGTGATGCCAGGAAGTCATCCTGTGTAATCGTCTGGTTATTCACTGTCGCGAGAACAGCCGGGGAACTTGAAGGGCCCGCCCCATTACTGCGAGAACTATTACACCCACAAAGGGAGCCAACTAATAAAAGCGCGGCCGCGGATATTTGCACCGGGACGAACCTTGTTAACATAACTTTCAATCTACTCCTATCGGGCCGACGTGACATAACGCATCAGCCGTCCGAAACGTATCCTGTTACCTGTGTACATTGCCATTACGCCCCAGGCAACAGCCTGCGTTCCCGGTCAATTTAATCAAATTATCATGAGAGAGTCAAGCACCGGTTGACTTAGTCTAGCGGAGAGGGATATAATGACGCGGTATTCCGGGGTCGTTCAACGGCAGGACGAGAGTTTTTGGAGCTCTTTATTGGGGTTCGAATCCCTGCCCCGGAGCCATTTCCCCCTCGCCCATCTCAACAAGCGGGTTATTTTCTACCAGTACGTATCAAACAACGCGCTCACAGAGTCGTCGCAGTGTATCCTTGAAATGGCATCGGCCAAAAGAGGCGCCACGGAAATCACCTTAAGTTTGTTACTGCGTTCCATCTTGGATGGACTGATGGGAATAGTATCGGTCACCACGAGCTGGGTTATGGGAGAGTTCTCAATCAGATCGATAGCATGGCCGGAAAGCACGGGATGAGTGCAGGCGACAAAGACACGGCGCGCACCACGCTCCATAAGGGCTACAGAGCCGCTGACCACGCTGCCGCCCGTATCGATCATATCGTCGACCATGACACAGGTCTTCCCGCTGACATTGCCAATAATCTCCACGATCTCCACTTTATTGGGTTCCGGGCGTCGCTTGGCGATAATGGCAAGCGGGGCGTGCAGCATCTCCGCAAGGGCTCTGGCTCGCGCCACACCACCTACATCGGGAGAGACAATGACGGTATCTCCATCGCCCAATCCCTGCTCCGCCAGATAATGGCCAATCAACGGGCCTGCGTACAGATGATCCAGGGGAAGCTGGAAGAATCCCTGTATCTGTCCGGCGTGGAGATCTACGGCAAGAACTCTGTTAGCACCCGCAGTCGTAATTAAATCCGCAACGAGACGAGCTGTTACGGGCTCGCGCGGCTGCTGTTTCTTGTCCTGACGAGAATATCCGTAGTAGGGAATAACAAGCGTAATGCGATGGGCGGAGGCTCTTCTAAAGGCATCCACAAGGATGAGCAGTTCCATCAGGCTATCGTTCGTTGGAGCGCAGGTCGGCTGGATAATAAAGACATCCATTCCGCGTGCGCTCTCTTCGATCTTGACCCTGATTTCCCCGTCGGCAAACCTGGAGATGTGGAGTCGCCCCAAGGGGATATTTAAATGGCGCCCTATTTCTTGCGCAAGAGCCGGATTTGCAGACCCGCTAAATACGCGAAGCGAGTTCTTTTCAGTATCGGACATGGCATCTCCCTAAAAATCATGACCTGCGTACTGTGTTAATGTCGATTTGGCCGTTCCGCTCGTTTCCGGACAGCCCATTCTTCTTTGTTGATCTGCCGCGCCCTGCCAATGGCGAGCGCGTCTTCAGGAACGTTTTCGGTAATCACAGATCCGGCCGCCGTAAAGGATCCGTCGCCTACGGAGACAGGAGCGACAAGAGTTGTGTTTGACCCGAGAAAGACATTGCTTCCAATGATCGTCTTAGACTTCACGGCGCCATCCCAGTTGCAGGTAATCACGCCTGCGCCAACGTTGGTTCCGGAGCCGACGCTCGCGTCTCCCAGATACGCAAAGTGGCCCACGGAGACGTTGTCTGCGATGTCTGTACCCTTGAGTTCGATAAAATCGCCGATCTTTACATTTCGTCCCACGGTGCTTCCGGGCCGCAGGTTGGCAAAAGGCCCGATCCGAGTTCCATCTCCTACTTCCGAGGCAACGACGAAAGAATCTTTTATGCTTACGCCATTCCCGATTTTCGAGTCCGTAATTCGGGCTCCCGGCCCGATCTCACAGTCTTCTCCGATATCGGTTACGCCGGAAAGGATGGTAAAGGGTTGGATGATGGTGTCCTGTCCAATTTGAACGCCGGCATCGATATGAGTAGTGGCCGGGTCGACAATTGTAACACCGGAGAGCATAAGCTCGCGCTGCACCCGGTCGCGAAGGATGGCGGAAAGCTCGACCATCTCCACGCGGGTATTGATTCCCCGGCCGATGTCCGGATCCGAAGAAACCAGAGCATCGACTATGAGCCCTTCGCGTACAAAGTGGCCCACAACATCGGTGAGATAGTATTCGCCCTGCGCATTAGCGGGTCTAATAGACTTCAGGGCGGAAAAGAGCGCCACTGAGTTAAACAAGTAGACGCTTGTATTGATCTCCTGGATCTTCAGCTCTTCCGAAGTCGCGTCTTTTGCTTCGACAATCCCTACGATGGAGTCCGCGGAAGCATTGCGAACGATGCGTCCGTATGAACCGGCATCATCCAGAACGGCCGTAAGAACCGTTGCCGCGGCGGCGCTGGAGGTATGCCGCTGGATTAATTCGCGCAGTACGCCCGCAGTAATCAGAGGGGCATCTCCAGGGACCACAAGAACGGCGCCCTTCCAGTCGCCAAGCAGCGGCTCCGCCATGATTACGGCGTGCCCGGTACCAAGCTGTTCTTCCTGAAGGACGTATTCGTACTCAGGGCCTACGAGCTCCTTGACGGCATCAGCCTGATGCCCGACAACGAGAATAGTACGCTCAACCCCGGCTTCCTGAACGGCTTCAAGCAAAAAATGGATGATGGGCTTGCCAAGAAGCTTGTGCAGCGTCTTAGGAGTCTTAGACTTCATCCGAGTACTCTTGCCAGCGGCAAGAACAAGTGCGGCGATGGGAGTTTGAGACATAGGCTGGTCTGGGGACAAAGGTGCAGGCATAACAAAAAGATCCTCGCCGGAGTTTAAACGAAACCATTATAGCCACAAGCCCGTAAGGAGTCAACATAAATGAGCAGGGAACTCTCGAGATATGAAATCGGTCTTTAGTTCTGTGAGACCAGCACAAAATTTATATGTGATGCCGCGAAGGATGCTTGGATTTATCGCGGCGTCGATAGTACTGCATTGCCTGTTTCTTATTTTTGCTGCGCGGTACTTTCCAGAGCTGCCAACCATAAACCTCCGAAGAACGCACGTAATTCAGGTTACGTTAGTCACTCTCGACCGCAAGCCCAGGATTAAGCCGGTGCATCCGCCCCACCGGGTTATAGTCGCACAGGCGACTCCAAAGGCGCCGTCATCCCACAGATCCGCGCTGCACAAACCTGCAGTTCACCCGTCGCAGGGAAAGAAGCAGATCGTTAAGCACACTACTCCCCACCCAGTGCCAAAGGCGCGGCCCAAGGTTGTGATGGTTAAGCATGTTGTTGTTAAGCCCGTGGCTGCGCAGCCCTCGGCCCCAAAGATTATTGCTGCAGCTCCTGCGCCCAGTCCCATTACCGTTCCGGTGGCGCCGCCCACGCCTGCCCCACAGCCGCCCCTTGCTCCTCAGCCGCCCGTGCAAGCGCCGCCTCAGCCGGACAACGCGCCACAGGGGCCGCAGACAGCCCCTGCTGGTGAAGGCAGCAAGGGTGTTGGCACGGGGGATACCGGCGACACCACTGGAGACTCCGGCGGCGCGGGCAATGGCTACGGCCCCTTCGGCCTGGGAAACGGCACCGGAGAGGGATTAAGGCATATCGTTTATGTGATCGATGTCTCTGGCAGTATGGTTAGCCGCATCGAGCGCGTGAAGGATGAGATGCGAAAGTCTTTGTCGGGAATGCTTTCCGGCGAGAGCTTTACCATCCTGGCATTTGGGGACAGAGTTCAATCCTACGATACAGCCCTCGAGCCGGCGACGAAAGAAAACATAACGCAGGCAAAAACCTGGCTCAGTACGCTCACGCTCCAGGAAGGCACCGATCTGCAGAGCGGTCTCTACGCGGCTCTAGACACGGACGGAGTGAACGTCATCATTCTTATGACCGATGGTGTTCCGACAGAAGGCGAAACGGATTTCGACAAGATTGCCAAGGATATTAAGAAGAAAAACCATAATATCAAGGCTCGTATTTACACCGTGGGAATGGTGGGCAAGAACCCCGACGGCACTGACGACTCCTTCGAAGCAACTAAACTTTTGCAGAGATTATCCAAGGACAGCGACGGAGAGTTCGAATTACGCACGGTTGGGGTAGCGACGCCGGATTGAGGGTCTGCTATACTTTTCTCCATGGACGTTCCGACAAAGTTAATTGTGGGCCTGGGCAATCCGGGCAAAGAGTATGAACACACCCGTCACAATATCGGATTTGACGTGATCGATGTTCTGGCGAGTCAGACCCGTATTTCAGTGACGAAGAAGGATTGCCGGGCGCTGGTGGGCGACGGGCTTATCGGTGGGACGCGGGTTTATCTGCTGAAACCGATGACCTATATGAACCTTTCGGGAGAGTCGGTAGCCCAGTTTCTGCGCCTGAAACCGCTGCCGCTCACAGATTTGATCGTGGTCACTGACGACATCAGCCTGCCCGTGGGTAAGATCCGCATGCGGGCTTCCGGATCCGCCGGAGGGCACAATGGCTTGAAGTCCCTGATCGCCCATTTGCACGCTCAGGATTTCCCGAGGCTTCGGATTGGAGTGGGGGCTCCCCGCGACGCGTCGGTTCAGATCGACTACGTCCTTGGCTCTTTTGGAAAGGGCGAGAAAAAGGACGTGGACGAAGCTATCGTTACCGCGACGGCCGCTCTGGATTCCTGGATCAACGATGGCATCGAACGAGCAATGAGCCGCTACAACGGCGGTTGAGCTCAGACGACTTCCGGAACAGAAACGCGGTCTTTGTAAGATTGTGATAAAACTGTAATAATGGCGATACCTGCAACAATCAGCAGTCCGCCCAAAGCCGTCGTCCAGGTGACTGCTTCATGCCGAATCATGTGTCCCAGCAGGACCCCGATAACGGGCTGAATGAAGACGAAAAGAGATATCTCGCCAGGGCCGTGCTTTTCCAACACCGTAAACCAGGCCATATACCCAAATACGGTGCAGGGTAGGATAAGATAGACAACAGACCAGACAGTCGCAGGCGACAAATGAATGGGGTGTCCGTAGTGCACGGTATGGAAGAACTGCACGGCGGCAAACGGGGCCAGAGCAATCGCTCCGATGGTCATTTGATAGGTGACCACTGAGATCGGAGGATATTTACTGACCAGCCCCTTGCCTACAATCACAGAAGCCGATTCGAAAAGCAGTCCGACAGCAATCAGCAAGTCCCCTGCTCCGCCCCCGTTCAGGCCGCGAAACACCCAACCGTTCTCGACGATCAAATAGACGCCAATCAGTCCAAGAACAACTCCTGCCACTCTTATCTGAGAGACATGCTCATGTAAAACCAGATAGGAAAGGACTGTGAGGAAAACAGGCTCCGAAGCGATCAAAAGCGAGGACGCCGTCGCGGAAGTCCTGTGTATACCGGCGTATACAAACAGGTAGGTGATACAGAGCCCAAAGGTGCCTATCGCCCAGAAGGCGAGCCAGTCACTTTTGGCGACCCGTAAATCCACACCGCGCCAAAGGGCCAAAGCATAAAGGAGAATCGCGGACAACGAAAACCGGCTAAACGCCAGCACCATGGCGGGCACATCGGTCAATGCCGTCTTTGTTGCCACAGTCGAACCGGCCCAGATCACATTAACTATGATGAGAAGCGCCACTGTAAGTGCCGGCAGGGGCGATTTCTTCTGGGAAGGCATACAAAGATTCTGGCCTATGCCCGATTGTAAGTCAACGCAATCCCATCTAGAATGAATTAACGTTTGCTTACAATACCTTTTTCGGACAATATGACCCGAAAAATAAATGGAACTTTGTTGGAACGCGCATCGTAGTAAAAAGTGCGCATGTCCTCCTTTTGTTAATCCGTCCTATTTATGGGATGGAGCCTGCGGGGAAAGCCGGTTAGCGGCTACCCTGCAGGTCACTTTTTTGTTTAATCCCGATCTTTCCACAATCCTCCCCGTTCTTCGGTGGCGTGGGCGGTGAGCATTTCTGTCTGCGAGGCTTTTTCCAGGTCCATGGCTTTCTGGCCGTCGTCGGCGTTGGACGTCTCTATGAAACTCACATAGATGGCGGCTTCCTGCGCCAGTAGATCGACTCCCTGAATGCGGTGCAGGTGTGAAACCTGGAAGGGCTTTGGCGGTGTGATAGCGTTTGCGAAGTCTGAAAGAGCATTAATTTGGGTGGAAGCACCTTTGGCCGTGTCGTAGAAGGCCTCTCTTGTGCTGTCTCCCGCTTGAAACGAATCCCTAGCAGTATCGAGTTTTGCGCTCAGTTCATCGGCTCGCCCCTGGATGATCTGCAGAGCTATCTCGTAGATATCCACTCCCGATCCCGCATCTTTCAAAACCTTCAGACTATCGCTGTACCGTCCCCCCGCAGCATATAAGCGCGCAAGATGCCCAACAGCGGAGACATCCCCTGGTGCGGAAAGATGAATGGCGGTTTTATACTCCTGCTCGGCGGAGACGAGGTCGTTGTTGTTCCAGAAGGCATCACCAAGGCCGATATGCGCGGCGGAATCGGTCGAGTTGCGATCGACCAGAGCCTTGTTGCGGGCGATGGCTCCGTCTGAATTTCCGGACTGCTCGTCAATATGGAGTAGAAACTGCTGGACGGGAACGTTGTTGGGGTCCATAACCAGCGCACGTCGGGCCTCGTCGAGGGCCATATCACGCAAACCACCCGCGAGATACGCCTTTGCCAGATGCAGGCGAGGCGCTACTTCGAGCGGAGAGGCGTTGATGGCCTGCTTGTAGATGGCAATGGCTGAGGCCACGTCGCCGCGAGTGACATCATCGTCGGCCTCACTGAGCAGTGACGCCTCTGTCGCGCTGCTCGTGCCGGAAGTATCGACCTGCGGCGTGGGCGACGTAAAGTCTGGAGCAGCGGTTGTATCCGGAGTCTGGACCGGGCTTGGCGTTGCGGGAGGCTGTACGACGGCAGGAGGCGGCGCGGCAGGAGCTGGAATCACAGGTTCAGGGGCAGCAGGCGGAGGCGTAACTTGCGTCTGCGGGTTGGCAGGTGGTGGTGTCGCAGGCGCAATCGCTGGCGCTTCCTGAGTTATGTTGGGAGGAGGTGCAATGGGAACAAGCTCTGGGGCCACGGATGGGTGCGCAAGCACAGTATTCGCCTGATCTTCCAGGGAGCCCGCTGCATCTTTACCCGATTTCCCGTCAATATCCCACATGCGGGCAGTCGACGCCGTTTCAACCAGATGGACGTCCGCTTTGCGCCCGCTTCTATCGGCCGAGATTACCGCATAAAAACTCGCGCCAATCGCTCGGGCAAAAGCCAACTGGTCCAGAGCCGAGGAGGGTTCATCTTTAAGCCATTCGGGATGTCCGGCATCATTGGCGGCGCGTATAACCGATGGTGCGTCCGGATCGTAGCTGATTACAAGGAAACGTCCGTCCGCGCGCAGCCTGGTACGTATATCGATAAGCTGCTTGTATGCGGAATTATCGTCGATGGAACTGGGATAGAGCAGAATTGTCGGCTGTGAATCAGCGAAGACCAGCCCTGGTCTCCCGAGACCGACGGAGGTAACTGCAGCCACTGCTAAGGCGAGCGTGAGCGCCCTTGTACTTTTTATTGACTTGCCTGACAAATCTTTAGCCCTGTCTGGCATGATTGAAGAGCGCGTCGCGCGGTCTCAACATCATGACCTGATGCAATTTGACTGTTGTACAGATGGATCGCTCTGGTATATGCCTCGGCGGCTTTTGCGTAGTCGCCCTGCTGCTGGAGAACGAGGGCTTCACTTTGCAGACTGTCGGCGTTCCCCGCGCCGCCCTGCGGACCGCCGAGCACTATGGCGTTGTTTCTATCCGACGTGGGAGTGGCTCCCGATCCATTGTCTTTGTCCACACTGATATGGATGTGGGGAACAACCACACTGGGATCGTACGGCGCAGCAGCGGGCGTTTGATACGACGAAGGCGCATTTGTTGGCTGGTTCGGCAACTGCTGTACAACGACTGTGTGCTGAGGCAGCGGGGTTACTGAAGTCCCAGCGGTATTGGTCACGGTTACAGGAGCCGGCGCCAGGTCAGCAGAACTGGAACCTCCGATGCTGATGGGAGGCAGGATCTTCACTTTATCGGACGTTTGGCCGTGACCGTCCGCGGGCCTCACGAGTTCCACTGGTGTGGAGGTCGCCGGAGGCGCGCCGAATGCGAACGGATCGGCGCTCGGGTTAGCGGCCACGTGCGTCGTGTCTGGAGCAGGAGGCAGGAGGGCCGCCTTAGGCATATCCACGACACTATTAGGCGAAGATCCCATGCTCATTTTAGGACCTGCGGGTCTGGGGGGCGTTACTATGCCAATTCCAGGGCCTGGTCCTGGTCGAACCTGTTGTGAAACAACATCGCTCGCAACTCTTGTCGCCGGCTTGTGCACCGCATAGAGACCGATGGTGACCACACCGGCCACGACAGCCACCGCGATCAAGGCAGGAAGAAGCTTGTTGCTCTGGCCGCTATCACGAATTTCGTCTCTTGCGGTTGCGGACCTTGCGGCGATCATGTTAACGAGTCCGCCGCCGGTCACCGTTTGCTGCAGTGCATCGTGACGGAGCTGGTCCAGTCGAGCCTGGTCCATGGGGTTGTTAGGGTTGAGGGCGACCACGCGCTCCATATGCGTAATTGCCTTCTGCGTATCTCCTTGTTTCTCATACAGAGATCCAAGAAGAGAATGCGCGGTGATGCTGTCTTTATTTATAACGATGGCCGCTTCACAGGCCAGAATCGCGGATTTGGTATTTCCAACCTGCTTGTGCCAGAAGGCCATATCGAGAAGCTTCGTCAAGCGCTCCTGTTCCACAGGGGTCTTAACGGCGTTACTCTCTGCTTCGGTCAGCATGACTGTTCGATCTTCATCTTCCATCAGCCTCGTACTCCTAACGGTATCAATCCAGCCGCACCTCTACAGATACAGAATCCGAGCGCATTAAATCAAGTAGTACAATATCATACGGTAATAGGTTTGTCAATTGGCAGCAAGCTAAAACAACTCTATTTGCTGGGGTGCTTGAGGAGGCGGGCGCAGCCCCAGGTGTTCGTAGGCGCTCAAAGTCGCCGTTCGTCCGCGCGGAGTACGCTGTATGAAGCCCATTTGCAACAGATAGGGCTCGTACACGTCTTCTATGGTGTCTCGTTCCGCGGAGAGCGCCGCAGACAGGGTCTCTACGCCGACGGGGCCTCCCCCAAACTTCTCGATCATAATGCGCAGCAGCTTGCGGTCAAACTCATCCAGCCCAAGCGCGTCCACTTCGAGCATGGACAGGGCGGCGCGGGCTACTTCCCGGCTGATATGCCCGTCGGCCTTTACTTCGGCGAAGTCACGGACCCTCTTAAGGAGACGGTTTGCGATGCGTGGTGTTCCCCGAGAGCGTTTTGCGAGTTCCTGGGCGCCTTCGCGCTGTATGGGCACGTTCAGGATGGCGGCGGATCGGGTCACTATCTCAACGAGATCGGCAGGCTCGTAAAAGGAGAAGTTTTGCTGAATACCGAAGCGATCGCGTAGCGGGGAGGTCAGCAAGCCGGCTCTGGTGGTCGCTCCGACGAGAGTAAATGGGTTGACATCGAGCTTCACAGTCCGGGCGGAAGGTCCCTGCCCAATCACAATGTCCACCTGATAGTCTTCCATTGCGGAATAGAGGATCTCTTCGACGGGGCGAGAGAGTCGATGGATTTCGTCGATGAAGAGGACACTACCCGGCTCAAGATTGGTCAGCACCGCGACCAGGTCTCCCGGCCGCTCGATGGCCGGACCGCTTGTGGAGCGCAGAGACGCGCCCATCTCATTGGCTATGATCAGGGCAAGGCTGGTCTTGCCCAGGCCCGGAGGCCCATGCAGGAGCACGTGATCGAGCGATTCTCCGCGCCGTAGCGCTGCGGCGAGAAATACGCTCAGGCTTTCCTTGATTTTCGCCTGGCCGATGAACTCTTTGAGACGTTTGGGGCGAAGGGAGTACTCGTCTACGTCATCGGGTTCAAATTCAGGCGAGATTGTTCGTTCATCGATCATAGAATTACCGAGAGCCCGAATTGGTCAGCACATTGAGAGCGGCGCGCAGGGTAGCCGCCATGGTCGCCGTTTCGCCGAGATCCTGCAGCGCCTTCTCGGCGGCGCGGCGCGCATCGTTGCGGTTATAACCCAGATTAGTCAAACCCTCCGCAACATCCTCCAGAACATCAGGATGGGCAGAGGGTTGCATGGTATCCGCCGGGGCCGTCGTCTTTTGCTCCCAGGTGAATGCAGCGAGCTTGTCCTTGAGTTCAAGAATGAGGCGCTGGGCCGTCTTCATACCGAGGCCAGGGACTCTAATCAAGGACTTGGTGTCTTCCGCTGCAACTGTCTTACAGACAGTCTGTGCGTCCAGGGAAGAGAGGATGGACATGGCGACTTTGGGCCCTATGCCAGTCACGGAAATGAGAAGTTCAAAGACTCGCTGATCGGCAGTTGTCTGAAATCCGTAGAGGGAGATCTCTTCCGCACGGACCTGAGTGTGGATATGCAGAGCAACGCTGCCTCCAGGTTCAGGAAGCGCGGCCAGAACACTGACTGGGACGGCGACTTTGTAGCCGACCCCGTGTACGTCAATGATCGTGTAGGTCGATTCGACGCGGGCTACGATTCCACTTAGATAAGCAATCAATGCGCACTCTCCAGCGTATTTCTTATTTCGGTTAACAGGGCAGTAAATATTTCAGGGGTCAGGATACGCTCTTCCGAGGGATCGTAGTGCCGTCCGAAGCGTGCATCCTCAAAGGTCTCGCCGGAGAACTCGCGAGGAGTGTTGTAGCGCGGATAGAGGTGCGCATGGACGTGCGCCACCAGGTTCATGTGGAATAAGAAATTGATGTGATCGGGTTTAAACAGAGTATCGAGAGCGCTCTTTGCGGCAGAAAGAGCGTTCCAGAGATCCGCTTGTTCGTCCGACGTGAGCTCTGTGATCTGCGTTTCATGCCGCCGCAGGGAGAAGTAGACGCGCCCCAGGGTAGCCTGATTTTCGTTGAGGATGAGCGTCCAATGCCTGCTTTGCGCAATAATGTCGTGCCTCGAAGCACACAAAGGACAACTCAACACCACAGCCTCCGTCACACCCAGTAACTTGTTACTGAGAGGATGCCTTCAGAATAAAATGTCTGCCGAAGGGTCGGCTCATCGGGATTCCTAAGGAAGACACTGCCTGAACTATCGCTGCGTTGCACTTCAACCACAACACCTTCGTGCCCGGGAAAGCCCCACTCAACCAGTCTTTTCTGCGCCCGCTCATCCACCTTCGGATTTGCAACATCATAATCCACATACATCACATGCATCTCACGCTTCAGTCGCTTGATGTCTGCATTCTTCGCTTCTCCATAGAGGGTGACACGGGTTGCCATCGGCTAATGTTTCTCTCCTGATCGGTAGATCGGTTAACAGGGCTGGACAGCCTTGTTTGTTGGGGTTAAGTATACCCTATCGGAGATGCCTGTTCGGGTGCCACTTCGGTAGTCCTGGAGCGGAGTGGCCGAGTCCAAAAGCGAGGCAATGACTAAATTAAGAACCTAGCTAACCTGATCGTCAGGCCAATATCTTGCGACGAGCCACAAAAACCCCAAGAAATGCCGCGCCCAGTAGTACGGGAATATAGCCTGCAGGCTCAGGAGTCGGGGCAGCCCCGGAATTCCCGAGGATTTGGAACGATTCAGAACCGGTGTCCGGTGGATTCAGCGTTGATTGATCGAGTATAAATGAGCCTGGGTATTCAATTTGCCCGTCTGACGGCCCATTATTGGTGTCCCACCCCACAATACCATTACCACTACCGCCAACCGATGCGTTTAATAAGGACAAATAATAGTCACCGCCGCCAACGCTAATGTCCCCGAGAGAAAAAGTGTCGTCCGCTACAGTGTACTACCTTGACCGTCGCCTGGGATAGGAGTGCCGGCCGTTATGGTTGCGGTTCCGGAATCAATATTCGACGAAAAAGGAGTGGTACCGATCGCCCACTGCACCGTGCTGAGTGTGTTTCCCGAAGAAACCCAGGCGCCAAAAGTAACGGTATCCAGCGTGGACGCTCCGGCTAACGTGAAAGAATCTGATGTCGCCACGTTATTATCTATTTGAGTGAAGGTCTCGGTGCCGTCGACCAGGCCGTTACTGTATAGTGTGGAGTCCGCCAAAGCGCTTTGCGCAAAATCCAGCGCAAGGGTAAGCGGCAGCGCCGCGAGTACTATCGACGAAAACTTCATGGAAACTCCTTTATAGTACGTGAGAGCGATTGTATAACAACTCAACCATTGTACCGAGCAGGCGTGTCTTATTCATGAAAATTGCTGGGTAATTACTATGATTTCCCGTCACGTCAAAACATCACAAATCACCAAGTCTGGAAGATCTGTTTCATCCTGCTTTAGCCGATGTGCAGACGGCCAACCCATAATAAGAAACCCATGAAAGCCACTGCACTATCCAAGGTTCTGTAACAGGTAATTACGGAACCCTTGACACACACGGTTATTCGTGATAACATCTTGATGTCACGGGACATCTATGTTTCATCGGTGTCGAACGGGGCATTAGAGGAGAAGAGGGTTAAGTTGCCATTGCCACTATAGCAGTACTATCAGTCCTGCAAGTCGATGCTTTTGCCGACGTTCACGAAAAGAGCGTACGCTGAAGCGGCCTATGCTAATGTTTGGAATGAACATTAGAGAAAGAAATAAAATACAATGTTGTCGATTGATGAAAGAACAAACAAACCGCGAATACTAGTTCTGCTATTCGCCATCATCACCATATTGGCGTTGGGGTCGCCTGGCGCCCGAGCTCAGTCTGGTCTGTATATTGGATCCGGTAACTACACCGATCCTACCTATTTGACGGATGTACCATTTGGCGAGCATTCGTACTGGTATCAGGCATGGCGTGCGTACAATGAAACCATGCCGGCCAACCAATTTCTAAACGGCGTAGGCATGAATATGGACACCGATATACCGGCCGGTTCCCAGTCTGCGGCTTGCGAGATGCTCGCGAAATATGGGGTAAAAAACGGGCGTATCGAAATCGATTGGTCGGACTTCGATTACAGTACTCCTGGCCTAAACGATTTCGCCTTTTTGTTCACTCCGGTGCTTCAGGCCTGTAAGACGTGGGGCATTCGTCCTCTCATCCTCCTAAACGCCAATAACGGAGCTCCGTGCCCTAACGTCCAGGTCAGCGGGATAACTGCAACGGCTACCGCCAGCGTAGGTGCTACTACCATCCACCTCAGCAGCACATCGGGAATCGTAGTGGGCTATACGGGTATTGACGGCAGCGGCAACAATTGGATGGCTCAATATCTGATCACGGCCCTAAGCGGGAATACGGCCACGTTGTCGCAACCCCTACAGTACGCAATATCTTCAGGCTCAACAGTGAGTCTGCACACGCTTCAGTACCGGCCGTTCTCGGTCCCTGGGAGCGCAAACTATAATGCGACCGCCGCTGGATGGCAGGCATACGTCGGCTATGTCTCAGCGTATGTCCAGTCCATACTGGGAACAACCACCAATACAACGGACAAAGGGTTCGACCTGGAATGCTGGAACGAGCTAACCTTCGGGTCGAACTACCTCTACATTAACGCGTACTACAACAACAATTACAACCTTAACCCAGTAAGCGGTGAAGGGACCCCTTACGTTTACGACGATACGACAATTTGGACTAATCTAGCCCAGCTGACCGCGACAGTTGTGGACAATACCCCTTCGAACTATGTGGGCGTTTCTCTTACTGACGGAATTTCCAATACTATTCCATGGACCGCGTCGTCGCAACTTGATCCCGCGTACACCGGCTTAAGCAAGCACCCTTACCCGTCGCAGCATACCTATCCTGCCGACGATCAGGATGGACCGAGCGGAATTGATGCAACGGGAGCTGAAGACGCCAGCATCTACATTCCAACGTACACGGAGAACTCGCCTGAGTATTACGGAACCCTAACTCAAACGGAGAGCGTTTGCCGCGATTTCTCACCGATAACCGACGCTATTGCAGGCGTCAACCACGGCCGATATGCACGCGGAGCAACCAGCCCTGTCTGGGGATGGATGACGGAGATGGGCATGCAGCCCGGCGGCAGCTTCGGCGTGACCAACACGACCACAGCTCTGAACATGAAGGCAAAATACGATATGCGGTCGCTATGCTTCTATCTCAACAAGGGAGCAAAGAAGGAGTACCTGTTCGCCGAGGACGGCCTGAACGACGGGGAAGGCGATCTTGGCTTCAGTACGCTGCAGGCTAACTATGTTACCTATCTCGGTTCGAACACAACATATCCCAGCCCAGATACATCGTATGTTTCGCCGGCGCTTCGCTGCATCGGCAATATCGTCAACCAATTCAGCAGCGGGGTGGACAACACCCTGACATTCCCAACGTCTCGCTCGATCACCATTGGGGCGGTCACTCAGAATGGAACAACCCATTCGCAGTTCATCGGCAACGGCACAACGCAGTATCCAACACTCTTCGATCAAGAATGCCTGGCGATTCTGCCGTATCAAATCAATTCGAGCAAGTTCATCCTCCCGTACTACGTCATGACGCGGAACGTTGCTCAAAACTTTACATTTACTCCAGAGAATTTTACGTTCACACTAAACGGGGTTAATGGCATTGGGGCGACAGTTACGGCTTACGATCCCTACAACAATACGAGCGTGCCGATTACAACGAGCGGGGCAACCACGACGTCTATTACTGTTACATCCAATGCGTCAGACTACCCTTACCTGTTGACCATTAATGAAAATCTACTGCCCGATCCTAACTTCGCACTCACTCCCCTCAATGCGAACGGCTGGGGTTATAACAGTTGGACCGGGACAGATTCCTTCCTGTGGAACTCAAGCGTATACTACACCGGATGCACCCATTCGGCGGAAGTGACCGGCACAAACATGGTTGCAGCCTATGACACGGCCGGTGACGCGCTCGTTCAGGTGGCCCCAAGCACAAATTACACGTTCGGAACATGGGTAAAGACAACTAGCTTCACGGGCACCGGCGTCTGCGCCGTTATAAGCCTCTTCGATAGCAGCGGGACTTTCATTGAGAACCTTGCGACAAGCGAACTGTTGGGAACCAATGGCTGGACGAAGCTTTCGAGCACAGTGACCTTACCGTCCAATGCCACTCAGGCAGACTTCTATATCTACGCTCAGGGCAGCGGCACCGCCTATCTTGACGATTGCTGGCTTCAGAAAAGTCCGTAGACAACGCAACAGAACGGTCCGGCTGCGCGCTAAGCGTGGCCGGACTGATCTTTCAAAAATGGCGAACGTGAAAGCTACAGGTCGATGATCATTTATCAATTCCAAAGAAGGTCTGGCATGGCGCAACCTGCATCCAACTAGGTGAGAACGAGCCGGCCGATCTCCAGTAATCGAAGACTCCCGCGGCCTCCCCCCATTGCAGCAGGCCGTCGTCACCAATATTTTCGTTATTGTATAGTAGGAACGAAAAACGCAACCGTCCTTTGGACGGATCGAAGAGGCGCAGTTCCGTGCGAGGCAGCGACAGCTCGTAGATGGATAGCTTGGCTGCCTCGTCGCGCTTGATCACAATCTTCGCGCCTGGGACCTCAGCCACCCACGGTATGGCCACGGTCTGGTAGGCAGTTTGCCTTCCCGTGTCCGGACCCCATTCGCGGACCAGCTGAGCGCTGCCGTCCGCCATGACATTTGCTGCATACGCGTAGTCCGTGTCATAAAAGTTGCCCTTCCATGCGTACGGATCGTTCATCTGCCGTCCCCAGTTTGGCACGCGGTCGCGAAAACCAAATGAAAACATTAGCCCTTCGCCGCAAAATCTGACGTGATTTAGTCCATCCGGAACACCGTTCTTGTAAGGCAGGGTCACGCCGTTAATGACCACGGGTGTGCCTGCCGTGTTTTTCAGCTCCGGCTCCTGCACCGCGGCCGCGATGTAGACGTTCCGTGCATCATAGGCCGTATACACCCTTGCGACGATTCGTTTGCCGTTACTGGAGATAGTTTGAGGCGTTAGGTTCGGGTTGAGGAGGTAATGCGATAGATCGACTCCGCTTTTAAGCTCGTCGCTGTCCACCAAGACTGGCGTGATGCCCTTCCAGTCGCCCAGGTCTCCGTCCACGGTGATGGTTTTCCTGGCAAACCGAGCAACACTGACAACCTGATGGCGGCTAACAGTGCCGGCATCGGTATTTGCCGTGAGTGTCACGCCGTACTGGTTCGTATCAGACATGGCCGTTCCTGGCTGTTTGGGCCAGGCTACTGCCACCTCGCTTAGCCGACCTGAGGGGACGCTGAAAGGCGTCGACTGCTTTTTCACACCTGGGACATCCAGTATAAGAGTCCCGCTGACCGCGCGGTTCATCTGGTTTTCGATGCGGACATGTAATTGCTGAGCCACATTCGCGGGCTGCGTCAGTGACAGAGCGTAAAGGTTGACCGGAGTGACTTGAGCGATCTGAGCGTTCGCTATGCGGGCGCGCAGCGCCATTACATCCAGAGTATTGGTAGTGATGTATACCGGATACTGTCCGAACGGTACGGTCAGCTTGCCATGGACCGCCGGTATGGGACGCCCAACAATGTCGAATGCCTGAAGTCCTGTCGCATTCGCAATGGTCAGTGTTCCTTCGGTATCCACCTCGTCGTTGGATTTCCCTGTCATGCCCCAGACAACAGCAACTTTGGTCGAATCTCCCGGTCGCCCCGGTACCTTCCACCGGGCGCTAATCTCAGAAGCCCTGGGCAATTCTCTAACGTCCCTAGTCACGAACTTTGGGTTGGCGAAAATACCTCCCCACAGCAGCTCATGGCCTGGCCAGATGTCGACGACAGGCGCTCGATCCTCAAGAAAATGAGTCATTACGGCAAAAGTAGTGTCGCTTCGCGTCCAGGCTGGCCCGTATCCAATCTCCCACTGCGCATTGCACTGGAATGCGCCGTCTAGGGCCGTGCGCGTGTAGTACTGGACGATCTTGTAGGCGTTCTCGTTATTGTCGGCGGCCACATCGTCGGGCTTGCCCGGTGTCTCATACTGCGTACCGCCTTCTGTGATGTAGTAGTACGGAAGACCCATATGCCGCGAATCGATAAAACCCGCGTCGGTCGAACGCATCTGATCTCCGCCGCGTTGGTTTGGCATACCGACGCTGTAAGAATAAGGATGCTGTGATATACCAGAAAGCAGCCCCTTCCACGAGTCCGGATAGGATTCGATTTGATCCTCAACGAACATGGAGCTGTTGCCGGCAACGATGCGCAGGCTGGGATTGATCGAGAGAGCCATCTTGCACCACTCGGTTTGCAATTCGCGGTATTCCGCTGGCGTACCCGCAAAGTTCCATCCAAATATCCACGGCTCGTTCCAGAACTCGTACGTGGTGATATCCGGATAGTGCTCAAGGATCTGCTTCCACGTGTTGACGAACTCATCGTTGTTACGCGGTGGGCCGTACATTTTAGTTTGATCGGCCAAAGAGTCGCGAGTGTCCGGCCAGCAGTAACCGACAATGGGAAGCACCCACAGGCCGTCTGCTTGCATCGCCTTGAAATCCTGGTCCTGCTGCGAAAAGTCCAGCGGTAAAGCGCTGCCATCGGACGCAGCAGGAGTGATGCCCTGTACGGGGGGCTCGAAATGCACCCGTTCAACCTTCATGCCGATCGTCTGCAGAAACTTCAGATCCTCTCCGGTTTTGAATGCGGAGGTGTTCGATGCGAAGAAAGAGTTCTTACGTAGGCCCTGAACGGGCTCGGGAACAAATCCCAACTCGGTGTCCTGGGCGACGTTTATGCCTGTTCCATGGATCGATGTGTGGATTAGGAAATAGCCGTTGCCTGCACTGAAGGGAACGGACACTAAGAAATTACTATCGTCAGCCGAAAGTTGCGCTTTGACAACCTTCTTCCAGGCGACGGGTTTACCAAACAGATCTTCGGCTGTAATCCTCAATGTAATTTGGTGAATATTGTGATCGGTGCTGTGGGCCTGTATGCGCAGCGCGGGACTATCCTCGCCCAGTACAAACATGCCGTGCGCACCCCCGACGGACGTGACGGTCAGTTGGACTATGTCTGTGCTTTGCTGAACTGGCAGCGCGACTGCACTGTTTAAACTGTAGGCAGCGAAGGTCAACATGACAACGCCTGACACGACGCGTGCTCGTGTCGGCAGGTTGACGCTAATATTAAATTTCATTATGTATCCTGGCCGTCAAGGGATTACCATTGCAAATATTCGAAATAAATACGTGCTTCGGTCGAGGAGATAGACTACATCAAGTGCTGCAAATCGCGTCGAAACGGCCGCAGCGAAAAAAGCCGCAGAGATCGAGCCTCGGCATCGGGATACAGTTCAAAGCTTCGTGACGTTCCGCAAACTCCTTAGATAGCCGGCTCCTTGAGGTCGTGCCTATAGTAATTTTCTTGGGCCTTAATGATCGCAATAGCTCGCTGCTTGTTCAAGTCCGACTCATTGGGCATTTGCTTTACCTGTGCGATCCGTGCTTCACAGTCATCTACGTGAGTCTGCCAATTTGCCGTCATATCAACGGGTCTATGGGAATTAAAACCGCAGCCTGCAGAGAATGTAAGTGCTGCAACCGAGAACACTGCAAGAGCGTTTGATTTCATTTCTGTAATATCTCCATTTCATACAATCCATAAAATGATGATGTGCCTGCTACAAGCATTGTATTGAAACAGGCACATCATAGACGCTGCTTACTGAAGGCACATGGTCAATTGGTCGCTGTTGCCGTTGCCCAAATTGTTCGGGCTAATGCAGTGGTATTTGTCGGCAGGACTGCCGATCGGATCCGATCCGACCGACACAACTCCCGATGTATTGTCCCAGGAGCCATCCAGGAACTTAACATGCCCATCGCAGCATAGCCAATTTTCATGGCCGCTATGGACAATTCCCTTCGTGTCCGCGTTATCCTCTTGATGCCTCGCTACATCCACGGGCGCTTGATAATCGTTACCGGCAGCATTACCGACCATATCGCCCTGCGAGTAGAAGTCGGCTTCCGAGGTGCCCAATACCGTGCCTTGATTGGTAGGACCATCGTAACCTAGGTAATCGTGATCTCCCTCGAACATCAATACCGTAGACGAGGGAGCAACCAGCACCGATATTTTGGTGCCAGTCGGAGTCATCGTACTAGTTGCCGAATTCGTCATTATGTTAGCGCTCGCGATATAATCGACCAATACGAAGGCGCTGTCCCACGTATCTACAACGGAATTCGATTCGTCCGGGCACCGAAAAACATTCGCAGATTTTATGTAGGGGTAGATGTTCGAGGCCCAACCGGACCCATACCAAATACTGTTCGGGTATGTTTCGTCGTAATCCTCAGAATATTGCGTCCACGCTAATCCAAGCTGCTTCATATTGCTCAGACAAGATATCTGACGAGCCTTCTCCCGAACTTTCGCAAATACCGGAAACAGTATTGCAGCTAGAATCGCTATTATTGCGATAACAACTAGTAGTTCAATCAACGTAAACCCATTTCTCTTCATTCCGTGTTTCCTCACATTCTGCATTGGCGCGTATCTAGAGACAGATACGTGTCAGTTGGTAATTTTGACCGGTAGCAGACCGGATTGACCAATCGAGCATTTCTCACAGATAATGCCCAACAATTACACGTTACACCCAAATTCCAGGTTGCAAGGCCGTGATGTCCCGTGACAGCAATATTTTATCACTACTGAGAGTCAATGTCAATGGGTCGAGCAAAATTATTTTTTGTTGGTTAAGAGGACTTTAAACTGCACTGGCCACCATAGCCCACAGAACACGGCGTTTTCACCCTACACTTTGAAGTTGAGTGTTGTCTGACCGTTACACCCAGCAACACGAATGTTCTTAAAGTAATTAGGGCTGATCCGCTTTACCTCGGACTGTACTCGAATGATCGTCTCGTCAAGGCTCTCGCCCTGCAGAATCGGAATAAGCAGCCTCTCCAATGCGATCCGGGCTAGCTGAGGCACGTTGTCCACCAGCAGGCAATCCGCCTCTCCGAAGAGCATTTGCCTGCCGATGCCCACTACCGTTATCTCATTGGGGCCGTCGCCTATTCGTAATCCTGCCTCGAGAAGGAACATTTCAAAGTCGGTCCAAACCTCATCATTCGAGCATCCATTAACGATTGCGGTTGGGCGACTCGAATCAGGCATATCCAGCCAGGCTCTAAGTTGAGCGCGCAGCATCTGCTGCGGTTTTTCCGCGGGCAAGCCGCAGACATAAGTATCGTCAATCCGACGGCCGGTGCTGGATACAATTCCATTCTTGAATCCCGCATAAAAGGCATTGGAATATGGCTCATTGTCCGTAAAACCAACGTAGGCGATATGACGGTGCCCCGACTTAACGAGGCGTTCAACGGCGCTTTCCATGATAGCCTCATGGTCAAAGTCGACTTGAGGCCACTCCGGATGTATATTCTCGTACCTACCTATCGCAGTGAACGGAATCCCTAGCCTGGCAAGCAACTCCCCCTGTTCGATGACATCGCCTGGCTTGCCCCATAACACAGCGGCGTCACACGTCCGTGCACTCGCAATATCGCGTAATCCGTCCAGGACAGCCGCCTGATCTTTGTAGGTTGCGACTACCAACCGGTAGTCAATATTTACTAGGATCTCCGCCAGCGTCTCAATTATGCCACTGTACAGCGACCGGTAAACTTGGCTCGGGGGCGGAGCAAATACAAGAGCAACCGCACGCGTTTTGCCGCTCCGGAGTGATATAGCGACCGTATTCGGTCGATAGTTTAGCTCGCGCGCCGTTGCGACAATTTGCTCTCGCATTTCCTTTGATGCTCGGACCCCTGGATACCCACTGAGGACTCCGGCAACCAGGGCTCGAGAAACATTCAATCGCTTTGCAATATCGCGTTGAGTTACACTCATAGTGAACAGTTTACCTTTATGTAGTCAAGATGTCCCGTGCTATCATCTTTTTTCGTACCATATATCCAAGGCTGGAGGTCTAATTTACATCCTAGCACATTCCATGGATTTGATCAACGTCCAGCGATCGCGATGGCATTATGACGGCGATTCTAGGCTACAGGAATTACTAAGATCTTAAACCTTGGTTGCGTAACGAGTTTACGTTTACATGCGCTACTGTCTATCCCTCGAAAGATGGCCCGGTGCCACTCCAGTAGCTCTGTAGTGGAGTGTCTTTATCCTGTGCCACACCCCCGTAGAGATCCGCCAGAGGGTACACACAAACGGGTTTATTTTCAAGATATAAAGCGATACAAAGAAGATCAAAAGGAGCGCTCTTACACCCTTCTCGCCGAACTGCAGGCTGAAGCCCAAGCATTCAACATGGGATACTAAGAGGAGATTATCGAAAGTGTAAAGCTGCCTGATCCAAACGATAGGCATGTGCTGGCTGCCGCTATCCACGCGCGAGCAGATATCATCCTTACTTTTAACACTAAGGACTTCCCAAATTTACTTCTGTCTGGATATGGTATTGAAAAATGTCTGCCTGATGATTTTGTTGTTGGTTTGCTTAATGAACACCCAGGCGAAGTTGTCACTGGGTTAAAAATGCAACGACGACGCTTGGCCGCGCCTCCACAATCTGTGGAGCAATTCCTGGAAACTCTATCAAACCAGCGATTGACACGCACGGTTGAAGAACTTCGATCCTATTCGGAATTGCTTTAGCCGATGTGCATGTAGCCAACCTATAATAAGAAAATCCATAAAAGCCACTGCGCTATACATTGACACAATTGATGCAGCAAAATCCACCGTTGACAATGCCCCTCACGATGCGGCATAATTAAAGAACAAATGTTTTCATTGCGTGAACGAAGAAACAGCTCCAATAAAATGTCCGGTCAAAATTCCCGATTCAGATGGAGTGTCCGATTTATTTCTCTTCAAAACCGGGCATTTTCGGACTCTTTCGGACTCGGACACTCCACTACAAAGCTACTGGAGTGGCGCCAGGCGGTAGATGTGATTCCCGGGAACCGACAGCTTGGAGCAGGCAGTGAAGGTTTGGCCGTTTAGGATGTCGGTGACTTCTTGCTCACCGGGGATTTCTAGCTCCAGGTCTTCGAACGTCCAGAGGATTTGGGTGGTCCCGTTCTTGTATTGGACGCCTTGTTCGTTGGGCAGGATGGTTCGATGGCGCATGTCGTTTTCTACGGTGTTGAAGGCGCTTAGCAGGGACAACTGCCAGTGGGTGGGTTCGTCGAGTTCGCTGCGGCGTCCGTCTTGCCACCAGGTTAGTTCGTCTTTGTTCATGTCCCAGGCGAGACGCCACATCATTCTGTACGCCAGCGCTTTGAAGAATATGAGGTTCGGATCGGCGCTTGTGCCGCGCAGCGCTTCGGCGTCGAAGGTGCAAAGGCAGTCGGACCATAGGGGCAGAGTCTCGATCAGATCCGTGATGCTGGGACCTGCACGGTGGATGCCGAATACTCCGATGTCTTCGGCGCAGTAAACGTAGCCTATCTTCTGCATTTCCCGGATGAGAGAGAGGTGCGCCATGTATTGCGAGAGGATGGCTGCCGGGGGCTCGTCGTCCGGGCGCGCCTTCCCGAGCAGCTCAGTCTGGTCGGCGGTGGCCCCATCGCCGCTGTGTGCGGTGGGGTTAGCTACCCAGTGAAATTTGTCGCTGGAGAGATTGAAGGAACTGTCCAGAAATATGCCGCTGAGGCCGAGGGTTCTGCGCGCATAAGTCCAGGCTTTGTGCCAGTACTTGCGCACGGATTCGTCGCGCAGGTTGAGCTGCGCGAAAACCGGTGCGTAGTGGTCCGCCTCCATGTGGCCGGCGGGATTTCGTACAAAGGGATCGTCGGCCTGCCGGATCATTTCCATGACCGAGCCTTCGATAGGCAGCGGCGATAAGCGATCGCTGGACGCGGTCTGGTCCCAGGCCTTGAGGCCGAAGGTGGAGACTGCTGTGTTGCCCCACATTTCGACGTCGATTCCGTCTTTGTTCGCGGCTGCGCAAAAATCAGCCAGTTTCTGTTCTCCGACGGACTCGGCGACCTTGTAATCCAGGGTGCAGCACATGTTGCTGACGCCGTAGACGTTCATATCGTTTTGGAAGTGATTGGCCAGAAATATCCGTTTGACGCCGGCGGCGGCGAGTTTCGGCTCCCCATGGGTTCGATACCGCGCCATATCCACCGTGCCCCATTCCTCGATCACGCCGTAAGTAGCGATACGCTCCCTGCGGAAGCCGATGTCGCGGTGGAGTTCCTCGGCCACGGTTTCCCGCACGTCGTGGTAGAGGTTGAGACGGTCGACTGGATCTGTCCCCTGCCCCTCTAGCCACAGGACTTCCATGGGAAGCGTGGATAGTTCGTTGGACAGGTCGCCGCAG
>Ga0302315_10000695_pt1 | contig 36599 bp, 23 predicted proteins | sample III_Palsa_N3_1_FD_200532 | JGI IMG/M metagenome (GOLD analysis project Ga0302315, IMG submission 200532) | Peat permafrost microbial communities from Stordalen Mire near Abisko, Sweden - III_Palsa_N3_1 | ecosystem: Environmental > Terrestrial > Soil > Palsa > Peat permafrost | place: Sweden...
TTTACCTTTTCATCAGACGGGTTTAATTCAAGCGCTTTTTGATAAACCATTATGGCCGCGTCGCGGTTCTTTAAACGGCCATTCAACAGCAAGTCGGCATACAAAACGTAAATATGTTCGTCAGCGGGATATAGCAGGGTGATCAGCTTATAAGTTTCCAGGGCCAGGTTTTGGGAATGAAAGTAATCCCGGCTAAATTCAAGCGCTATCCGCTCCAGGTCCGCTTCTTTTAAAATATAATGTGCAGTATCGATTTTCAACGCATTCAAATGCGCCAGGGCGTAGTCTACACCGTGTTTATAAGCATCCTGGCCGTAAATGTATCCTAATTGCTGTTTGTAGTTGATATTTTTATTGGTGATAATATCCAGCATATCAAAATAAACGGGGTTGGATATGGGTACATTGAATAAGCCGATATAAGTTTGATGTTTAGTGACATTGCGGGCGAACAAGGTCACCACGCCGGGTGCCGAGCCTGAATGCCAAACGATCTTCGCACCCGAGTTATCATTGTATATGAACCATCCTAAACCATAACAGGAAGAGGTATGTTTGTCGGCATAGTCAGGCTGGCCATTGTTCAGCTTAACAGGCGTAAAAGCTTCATCCAGCGTAGCGGGTTTAAGCAGTTTGCCGTTATAAAGCGCATCATCATATTTCAGCATATCGCCTGTAGTGCTGTTTATGCCGCCTGCTCCATAAGTCCCCATTAAATTATAGGTCCACTCTCTTTTTTCTGCCAGCGTATCTACCCATTGCAATTTCATTTCATAGTGGTTATTGTAAATGTAGTTGAGCACATGGTTGGCTACTTTGGTTGCTGCGAGGGAACCGGGCAGGAAAGTAACCGTCATTCCCGCCGGCAGAAAGATGTGCTTTTTTAAATAACCCCCAAAACTTTCGCCGCTCAGTTTCTCGACCAGCAGGGCCAGTAATTCGTATCCTACAGAGGAATAGGCCCAGTGATCGCCCGGCGTAAATACCGGGGGATGGTTTTTTTCGTTGATCTGCAAAGCTACCAGGTCGTCAGCATTGGTGAATATTTTTTGAGGGGCACGGGCCACCAGCGAATCGATAATGTTGCTAACATCAGGCAGATCGGACGTATGGGAAAGTAATTGCCTGATAGTGATAGCTGGATAAAGAAAGTCCGGGAAATACTTCGCGTAGGTATCGTCCAACCTCAACTTACCTTTTTCCATTAACTGCAGAACGGCCACTGCCGTGAACGTTTTAGAGATAGATCCCAACTCCGAAAGCGTACCATCATTTAACGGGATTTGCCGGGCTATGTCCTGGTATCCATACGAATTTTTATAAAGCACTTTACCATCTTCGGCTATTAAAACATTGCCGTTAATTTCATCATGTTTTGATGCTTCGGTTATGTAGGCGTTTAAGTTTTGGGGGATGGACTGGGCATGTGTTTTTGCATTAATAAAACAAATGATCAATGCAATAAATAGGATCCTATTTTTCATTCTTTCTTTTTATTTAGTTTTTAATTCCCAACCCGGCTTGCTTCACTATCCGCGCTGCCGGTGGCGCGTTTTTTAGGTATGTTTTTGCTCGATCCAAAATTGTAGGTAAACCCAAGCGTTACACTCCGGTTGGCATTATCATTATGGTAAGTGGCCAATATACCCGGAATATTAGTGATGGTACCTGCACCAAAATTGTCCCTGAATATATCGCGTGCGCTTAGTTTGATGGATGCTTTATTCTTCAATATCTTTTTTTGCAAACCGAGATTGGTTTGTTCGCGAAAGCGATGGGTAAACTGCGCATCGCGGGTGGGGCTAATGTAAAAGGTAGTTAATTCCCCGCTCCAGCCGTTTGAAAAATTAAACTGGTTAACATCATTAAAATAAAAATACGTACTGTTTACATCGACATACGAACTGATAAGCTGCCCTTTATAAGTATTGTTGACTACCTCGGTATAAAAATTAAAGCCCCACCATTTAAGCGGACTTAAATTCAAACTGGCATTAAGGCCGAACTGCGGCCGCGAGCCAACATTGGTGGTAGTTGCCAAAAATATGTTTCCTTTCTGGTAATCATCCTCTACCTGGTAATCGGTAATATGATGGTATTCAAACTGTACCGAGAAAATGCTTTTGTAGCTATAGGTCACTTCATAATTAGAGGCGTATTGCGGTTTCAGAAACGGGTTGCCGGTCCAACCGCTGTATTTATCTAAAATAGTTGTAAACGGGTTAAGGTCCTGGTAGTTTGGGCGGTCGATACGCCTGCCGTAGTTTAAATTAAGCGTATGATGTCCAGCCGTATCCAGCTTATATAATAAATAAGCCGTTGGGAACAAGCTGGTATAATGCTGTGTAAATGCAGAGTCTGGGCTTTGCGCGTTGCCTAATTGATGGCCCTGCACATTGGTATTCTCTGCCCGTAAGCCGGTTTGTACCGAAAACCGTTTAAAATCCTGGTTAAAGTTGGCATAAGCCGCGTTGATATTTTCTTTATATAAAAAGCGGTTGGTATTGTTGTTATCAACAGTGCTAATGCCGTTAATGATGTCAAAATAATTAGCCGCGTTATCTGTATTTACATAACTGGTTTTTAGGCCAAACGCTAGTTTTGCTTTGCCCCGCAATGGTTGTGTGTAATCTGTTTTAGCGGCATAAATATTAATATTTGCGGGTAAATTATCCATAATGTCCTGTACGCTTCCTAATACCCCGGTTGCATCATAGGTGTTGTTAAAAAAAGTTTGGCTGTGGCTATTATCATATTTCAAATAGTCTACGTCAATAGTTAACGCTTTACCCAAACTGTCATACTGGTGACTGTAATTCAAATTGATGCCGCCGTATTTATTGTTGGTTTGGTTGTTATTGTTTGATACGATGGTCGAATCCAACTTGCCGGTATTGTCTTTTAGCGTACTGCTTACGGGGTTGTAATTATGGCCTAATGACATGCTCCCGGTAAACACGAAACCTATTGTTGTTTTTGGCGACAGGCAATAATCCATCCCTAATTTTAAGTTAGGATTATAGTTAGTTGGATGAAAAAAAGCCTGTTCGGTGTAGAATGACGTTGGATTGTTGTTAGCATCCAGGTAAGTGCGTGTTACATCCAGTCTGCGGTAGTTATTTTGAATACCGTAACCTATGTTGGCAAACAGGTTTACCTTGTCTACATGGTAATTCAAATTCATACTTTCCAGCGTACGCCAGTATTTGGCATCGCCCACACTTGCAGATACCGACCCATTAAACCCTTTAACCTTAGATTTTTTTGTTTTTATATTAATTACCCCGGCTGTACCGGCTGCGTCATATTTAGCCGGAGGGTTTGACATCAGTTCGATCTGGTCTAACTGTGAAGCAGGCATGGCCCGCAGGTAATTAGCCAGGTCATCGCCCGACAAATAAGTTGGCCTGTCATCTATCAATACCATTACGCCGGTTTTTCCTTTAAAGTTGATAACACCGTTTTCGTCAACCGTTACACCCGGCACTTTTTCTAATAGCTCCAGCACATTTGCGCCTGTTGTGGAGATAGAATTACCCACATTAACCACCATACGATCTATTTTTTGCTCAATAAAGGCTTTGTCAGCCGTTACCTCTACTTGCTGCAAGGCTTTGCTGGTTGAGGTGATAATAATGGCCGGTAAATTATACGCCTGTTGCCTTGTTAAATTAAACGGCGCGCTTTTATAATTTTGATAGCCAACACAGGTTATCTTAACCCGGTAGCTTCCGTTTTTCAGATTAACGAATGCAAAACTGCCATGGGTATTTGCCAGTATAGTTTTTACAACTGCAGAGTCTACAGCAGTTATCAAAATAACCGTAGCGCCATCAACCGGGCTTTTAGCGTTGTTTAAAACTATGCCCGATATTTTGCCGCCAGATGTTTGACTGTAAGCGAAATTGAGGCAAAGGCATAGCCAGGTGGTCAAAAAAACCATTACTACTATCTTCATAAAATGAACTGTGAATCAAAGATTTGACAACTTTTTAAAAGTTGTCAAATCTGGATTAGATTATGGAGGGTATTATTTTGCCTTGCGGATAAAAATATTACCGTTAAAGGTCTTCATCATCATTTCGGGACCACCACCGCCTATTTTGCCGGTTACCCAGTCTTCAATGCTGAGGCTGTACATGCCGTCTTTTGCAGTTTTTGTTGTTTTAGGCTTACTTGGGTCGGCTGCCATGTCAAAATCAGTATAAACCTCTCCGCGGTCTGCTCGTACTTTTACATTTGCCCTTAATGTTGCAGGGAATGTTACATCTACGTTTCCGTTGAGCGAAGTAAATGCCATTGGCGCTTTTGGGTCAATGCTTTTAAGTGTCACTTTTACCTCGCCGTTAGTGGTATTGGCAACAACGGATCCCGAAATACCTGTCAGGTTTATCGAACCATTTGTATTGCTCGCCTCCAGTTGCCCGCTTATATTATTGGCTGTAATATCACCGCCATTAACAGTTCTGAGTTTTATACTGGTTGCGCCTTGCGGTATCTTGATAGTCAGCATAATTTGTTCACTTGGCCTATCCGAGCTTATATCAACCTCGTTGTTTTTTTCATGACCTGTCACATCCATACTCAATCCACCTGTTATTCGGTGCATACCCGACCTGGTTTCTCTGTCCTCTCTTCTTCTTTGCTCGGTCGGGGTAACTAAAACTACCACGTCCCTACCTTCATAAGCCACTATTTTTATAGAGCCTGTAGTAAGGTCAACATTCAGTTTATATGGTTTGCCCGGTTCACTCAATGGAATGGTTAAAGCCTGGTCAACATTCGTCACCGTTGCATTTTGTACGGTGGTTTGGGCTTTTAGCCCGGTTGATATCAGCATAGCTGTTAATGCGATGCCTGTAAATTTTATTGCTTTCATTTTTTAATTTTTAAGATTGTTTTTTAATATAAATGTTACCGTTAAGCGTTTCGAATTTAAATAGTTTGCCGCCTGCCCCAACTTTAATCTGGGTGTCTTTGTTCAGTTTGTATTGTGTGCCCCCTTTGTTTTTATTTTGTGTCACCACTACCTGTGTTGGCAGGGTTTCGGTATCCTCAAAATCGGTATAAAACTGCCCGTTCATACTTTTAAACTGCAGGTTGGCCGCGAAGTTTTTTGGATAGGTTATTTCAAGTTTACCATTAACGGTGCTATAATTTGATGCATCGGGCGGGATAGCCAGGTAATTTACGGTAATACCGCCGTTTACTGTACGGGCATCTGTAGTGCCTTTGGCATTGACGATAGTTATCGGGCCGTTGACATTATTTACCTTTAATGCGCCAGCAACATCCTTAACCTCAATATCCCCGTCATTTACCGTTGACACCCGCAAGTTTACATTGTAAGGCACCTTTAAAGTGTACTCCAATTTTACATTGTAATAACGTCGCGGCTGATGATCGTCATCTATCCACCGGTTATTGTGCGGGCGGCTGTCATAAGGTTCGGCTGTATAAGCAATGACGCTGTCGGCCTTCTGGTCAAACCCCAGTTTGAACTCTTTTTTGCCCCTTTCCAATTCTGCCGCATCCCTGGCTTTGATGGTTTCATCTATTTCGATAACCACTTTATCGCCTGCATAGCCTTCTACTTTTATAAAGCCGTCTACATTATAAATAGCCACTACGCTGCCCGGCTTTACTGAATATTCTTTGCTGATATGTTCTTTATGCTCTTGGGCATTTGCTGCCGTTTGGGCAAAACACAGGCCCCATCCCGCTAAAAGCGCGATCCATTTTACTGTTTTCATATTTTTACTGATTTAAATTAAACTGTTGATAGTTTGACTGATCTTATTCCTGACACCCTGGTCAATATTTTTTTGTTTTAATAACTCCCTGAATGACTTTACCGACCGCTTTTCCTGCAATTTCAGCATCACATCTGCAATGGCCGATTGCATCAGCGGCGAATCCTGCGTGGTGATGGATTGTATCAACCCCTGGCGTACCTCCGGGTGGCCGGCCAGTTGGGTCAATGCATCCAGCGTGCTTAACCGCACATTTACATTAGGGTCGTTGTTCAAGGTGGCAAACAGGGCATCTATTACCTGCTTGTCTACATGCTTGATATCGCTGGTATAGCTTACGCCCCTTATCCGCTCGGATGCCGACGGGTTATCCAGCAGGGCCAGCATCATAGTTTGCTTTAACTCATGCACCTGCGATGTAAGCGCATCTAACTGCTGTTCCTGCCTGCTGCTATGGGCAAACCAAAAAGCGCCGCCCAAACAAACAAAGGCCATTACCAGGCTATAAACCAGCGGCCACCTGGGCTGTAGTTCCCACAAACTGCCGAATCGTTCTTTTAAATTACCCCAACCGCTTTTTTGCACCTGCACCGATTCTTTGTACTCATTCAACATCGCCTGGAAATTTACTTTCATAGCCACCGATGGTTCGGGCGCTTTAAATTCGCCCATCATATCCCAGGCATGTTGTATTACGGCCAGTTCTTCCCTGCATGTTGGGCATCCGGTTAAATGCTGTTCTATTTTCGCGCATTCGGCTGCCGGCAGTTGGTTGTCCAGCCAATCTGTAAACAGCCCCTGGTATTCCTCGCACTTCATATCTTCCTGTTTAACGTTCAATTTTTGTATAAATATTTTTCAACTCCTGCATGGCCCGGTACACCCTCACTTTTACGGTGCCTTCGGCAATGCCTAATATTTGCCCTATTTCATTATATTTCAGTTCCTGGAATTTGCTTAGCGTCAATACCTCACGGTTATCATCACTTAGTTTCCGTATGGCCTCGTAAAGTTCGGCCTTTGCCTGTTTTTTCTCCAGGTATTCGTCGGCGCTTGTACCGCCGCCTATTTTCTCCTCATGATCATCTATATGATCATACTGCGTGGCCAACTGGTATTTTTTTACCTGGTCTTTCAGCACGTTTCTCGCTATATGGTACATCCAGCCGGTAAAATTACTTTCTTCGGTAAACGTATGGCGATATTTCAGCATGCGGTAAAAAACATTCTGCACCATATCCTCGCTCGCCTCACGCTTATGCGACATGTGAAATAAAAAACTATATAACGCCCGGTTATGCCGTTCAAACAGCAACCCCATCCTGTCCAGGTCGCCGGCTTTCACCTTAAGCATCATCGCGTTGTCAGTTAATGTGTTCAATCGGGCCTTGTTGTTTGTTATATGGTTGGAAACTACAGTAAAATAAAATGGTTACAGGAAATTTAGGAATTTTTTGATGAAGATGGTTATTTGATGATGAAAATAACTTTGACGACGTGTTTAAGTGGGATCATAATCATGTTTTTTAAAATAGTTGAAATAACAATTAATGATTTATAGCTAAATAGTTAATATCGCCTTGTAAAAATGTCAAATAATGCCTATTATTGCCTTGTAAAAATGTAAAACAGCATATAACATTGCCTTGTAAAAATGTATTTACCCCGAAATATAGACCATGAACTAACGACCTGGCGTAACCAAAAAGAGGGAAAGCCTTTATTAATAAGAGGGGCGAGACAGGTTGGGAAATCCACCGCTATAAGGGAATTATCAAAACAATTCGATCACTTCCTTGAAGTTAATTTTGAAGAACAAAGGCAAGTTCATAAATTGTTTGAGGGTGACTTAAACCCGGTGGAATTATGTGAAAACTTATCCATCCTTTATAATGTTCCCATTTTTCCAGGCAAAACTTTGTTGTTCTTTGACGAAATACAAGCCTGTATTCCGGCAATATCATCCTTGCGCTTTTTTTACGAAAAATATCCTGCACTTCATGTTGTAGCAGCAGGATCATTATTAGAATTTGCACTTTCAGAGATCCCTTCTTTTGGTGTAGGCAGGATAAGGTCTGTTTTTATATATCCTTTATCGTTTGATGAATACTTAAACAGTATGGGCGAAAAGCAACTTCTACAGGTTAAGCTAAAAGCGACAATAAAAAAACCACTTGCCGAACCCATACATCAAAAATTACTTAACCATGTTAAGCGTTTTTTAATGCTTGGCGGTATGCCGGAGGTTGTGGCTTCGTATGTACAAAATGGTGATCTTAACCAGTGCGGACAGGTGCTGGATGACCTGATCATTTCTTTAAAAGCCGATTTTGCCAAGTATAAAAAACAGGTGCCATTTTTACGAATTTCAGAAGTGTTTGATTCTGTGGTAAGGCAGTCGGGCGGTAAATTTGTTTATGCCAAAGCAGCTACTGAAACCAACAATAAGCAAATTAAGGAAGCGGTAGACCTATTGATCATGGCCGGATTGGTTATACCTGTAACCCACACTTCGGCAAATGGTTTGCCTTTAGGTGCTGAGGCTAATTCCAAACAACGTAAAATGCTATTATTGGATACCGGTATTTTTCAACGCTTATTGGGGTTGCAACTATCAGAAATATTATTTGAAGATAATTTTGATGTGATGAACAAAGGCGCTATTGCCGAGCAGTATGTGGGACTTGAAATATTAAAGTCGTATTCGTGTTATCGCCAGGAAAATTTGTATTTCTGGCATAGAGAAGAAAAAAGCAGCAATGCCGAGGTAGATTATGTAATCCAGCAAAACGAAAATATAATACCAATTGAAGTAAAATCCGGTAAAAAAGGTTCTATGCAAAGTCTCCACCTGTTTTTAGCCGAAAAAAAAGCGCCAGTTGGTGTAAGATTTTCTCTTGAAAATTACGCTTCGTATGAAAATATAAGAGTGCTTCCGTTATATAGCGTATCTGATCTTTCCCATCATGTTTTATCCTAATACACTAACCCCGGAAACACCGCGTAAAAAATATGCCACGAGCCGCCGTCAAATTCCATATATAATTTAAACGGATCAACAAACACCCTGTTTTCGCCATTTTCTAAAACACCCACGTACCCTGCAAAGCCACCTGCATGGCCCAGGCCGCCGTTTTCGTCTAACTGGAAACCAACATCGTTTATCTCGTACTTTTCATGTATAAATTCAGTGTAAGCATCAAAAATGTTTTTGATCTTGGCTATCACTTCATTTTTCGGCAATATTATCCTGTCGGGCAATATAAAGTGAGGGGCTAATTCCCAACTGTGTTCATTAAGGGTTTGTTTAAACCAATGGGATAAAAATTCAGTTGCACGGTTTTCTATATCCAGTTTATGGTTTGGATGAAACTCTTCATAAATATAATGCATGGTCATACCCGGAACCATAAAACCATTAGCTTCATGATCAAATAACTCTTCGGTAATAAAAGCATATTTGGTGCGGTCATCGTATTCAGCCAAAAAATCTACTTCGATATTGCTTTTTAACAATAACGCTGTTATTGCCTGCAATTCCGGCCCTATTAATTCATCACTTATTTCAGCCGGCTTTTTAAAATCCGGCTTCCCTAAACTTTCATACACGGTTGTCCGTTTTGCATTGGCATAGCCATGTTCAAACGCCAGTACCTGTTTCAGAAATTGATTTTCAATTTCAGGGTCAATATCGGCCATGCTATGCGTTTCGCCGCCTAACTCGGCCATTAATTTTAAGCGTAGTATTTCATTTTCCATCCGCAGGTTTTCTTCCTGATCGTTGTTTTCTAAGTGGTCTGACATGATTTCTATTTTTGTTAACGCTAATTTGAGCAATATAATTAAATCCCGAAAGTTGAAAATAGTATATTTATCACAAACTAATTGGGTCGATAGTGAATAAGCCATTTTTAAATACAATTTGCAAAATCATCGCAGTGTTAATGGTTTGCCAATACATGGGGTTTAATATTGTTCTCGCCCAATCCAAAGACTCAACCATAACCGTTCCCCTTGGCGGCAACGGTTGGGTAAGCAAAAATGCCGCAGCTAAAATAACGGATAAAGGCCTCATCAATTGGATTTCCAATAAAGACACAATAAGCATCTACATCCGCCTGGAATCAGCAGGCAGTTTAAACATCGCCCTAAAATTGATCGTACCTGGCGGTTCAGGCAAAATTGGTATTATACTGGATAAAACTGTTTTAACAAAAACGGTTTCCAATCGAGATACCGCGATTATTGATTTTGGCAAATCAACAATTAAATCGCCGGGCTATGTGCAAATAAAATTGGTAGGATTGAGCAAAAGCGCGAAAGAATATGCCTCGGTGTCCGACTTAATATTAAGCGGTCCGGCGCTGTCTAAAGGTTCAGCCTATGTAAAAAACAACGAGGGTAATTATTTTTACTGGGGACATCGCGGACCATCGGTGCATTTGAACTATAAACTGCCTGATGAAATAAAAAATACCGCCGAATGGTTTTATAACGAAGTAACGGTACCGGTCGGCAATGATATTTTAGGTTCGTATTTTATGGCCGATGGGTTTACCGGCGGATATTTTGGCATGCAGGTTAACTCGCCGACAGAACGGCATATATTATTCTCCATCTGGAGCCCGTTCACAACCGACGATGCCAAAAAGATACCTGATAGCCTGAAAATTGTATTGCTAAAAAAAGGCAACACCGTACATGCAGGCGAATTCGGCAGCGAGGGATCGGGCGGGCAAAGTTATATGAACTATCCGTGGATAACCGGAAAAACTTATGCCTTTTTAGTACATGCGCAAGCGGATAGCGTGGCAAAAACCACCATATTCACCGCCTATTTTAAAGAGGCAGGCAAGTCCGACTGGCAATTGATCGCCAGCTTTAAACGGCCTAAATCCGGGTACTATCTAAAAGGCTTATATTCTTTTTTAGAAAACTTTGAGCCGGATGGCGGCAATATAACCCGCAAGGTCTTTTTCGGCAACCAATGGGTAAAGGATGCAGCGGGTAAATGGCTCGCTATAAACAACGCGCAATTTACCGGCGATGCCACAGCCAATATTAACTACCGAAAAGATTATAGCGGCGGCGTAACCAACGATTTATTTTACCTGCGCAATTGTGGTTTTTTTAACGATTTTACAACGCTTAAAATCATTTTGACCAAGCGGCAAACAGTTAAGCAGCCACCTCAAATTGATTTTGAAAAATTGCCATAAAAGGCTTAAGAAGTTTTAAAAGATTCGTAAGTTTAACACTATCAAACTTACTTATATGAAAACATTTAAAATCACTATCATCCTGTTAATTACAAGCCTGGGTACCGCAGTATTTGCACAGGAAATGCCACCATCATTGCAAACTGCGTTACACAGCGACGATACTGCCAAAATAAGCCATTACATCGCTGAAAACAATATCAATAATTGCTTTGGCGAGTATAGCCTGCTCTCAGATGCGGTTAGGTGGAATGCAACAAACTGTTTTGCCCTGCTTATTGCCAAAGGCGCTAATGTGAATTTAGCCTGCGATGATTACGTACCACCATTGATGCATGCCGCCGAGTACGGACGCCTGGATATGGCTAAAGTTTTGGTAGCGAAAGGCGCCGATATTAATTTCAAATACAGCGGGAAAGCTGAAAAAGCAAAAGATCATACGCCTGCCACCTATGCCATAAAGTATAAACATCCTGAGGTAGCTGATTATTTAAATTCGCTTAAAAAATGATCAGGGCCTGGTTTATAAAGCAGGCGCAAAGAAAAGCATTGGTTAGGGCAATAATAGAAGTTTCGTTCATTGTCTTTTTGTTTTATTCGAACCTGTTAATGGGCGAGTATGAAAGATCGGGTAACGGAAAGAGAGGCTTGTTATTTGCACTAAATGACATTTTTACAGCGGCTAATTTTATGATAGCTGTTGTAGCCGCCATGTTAGGCTATGCTGTTTTTGAATTTTTACGGAAAAAATTGTAGATTATTACTCTACTACCAACAACCACCCTTTTCCTTTCGGCACTATAATTTCATCCATAACCCCAAACTTTTTGCCCTGCTGAAAATTCTTAATAGCAGGGGCTGTTATCGTAGCTTTTGCCGGATCGATATTCAGCGCTTTCCAATCAATGCTTAAATGGATCGGCGTATCCTTATCTTCCCAGCTTGCAATGGCTATCATTGCTTTTTTGTCCCTTTTATAAACGGTTGCCAGTATTTTGCTGTCATTGGTTTTCACCGGGTTATTATCCACCCAATAGCCAATCATTTTAGTGCCCTGCATGCCAAAGTTATCCCAGGCTTTCCATATCGGGCGCGGGTCGGCGTTATCACTCCAGGGCATACGGTTAGTCATGCCGTAGATCATTCCGCGCCAGGGGTTACCACCGCCCTGCAGCATCTCGCCCATTAAACCAAACGGGATGCCCGATACCTCGGTTAAAACGAAATCGGGCCCGTTCTTTTCATAATCAAAATACTCGCCAAACCATAAGCGGTTTAAATATGGAAAATGCTCCATATACAAATTCGCGCTGTTATTAAAACCGTCATTCTTATTGTATTGATTGGCTGAGTGCAGGTCGATAATCCCCGGATGCCCATTTTGTGTTAATACCCTTTTTACACGCTTCATAGTAGTGCGGTCAAAGGCCACATCGTCTAAGTAAATGCCATCGATACCCACATTTTGTACCAGCCAGTTCATACCTTCTACATAATAATTATGCCACCGGCTCATGCCGCTGTTAATGATGGCCGCGTCTTTAATTTCGGGGACGTACCAGGCCGGTATATAATCATCGCCCAAATGCTCCTGCAACCATGAATACCCACCACCCTTGCCTGTTGAATATATTTCGTGACCTAAACTCCGCATCGGGAAGGTTTCGTAAGCGCTGTTGGACAACTCGCGCACGGTATTGTATATCTTAACCTTCAATCCCAATAAATGTGCCGAATCGATATAGTTTTTCATAGCCGCGTGCGCGATGAACGGGTAATTGATATACGGGTTGATTGGCGTGGCGTGATGAATATTTACAACCGTAGCGCCTGTAGTTTTTATGGTATCCAAATTATTGTACTTATGATAAAACCTCGTGGCCCATTGAAAATCGGTATTCAGTGTATGGAACGGCGTAATGAGTAAGGTAAAGTTATAATACAATACATCCCCTTTTTTCATAACCCGTGTGCCACTGTAATTTTCGGATAACATCGTCCTGCCCTTTACGGTTACCAATATCCCGCCCTTGCCATTATTGCCCCACGAGGTTGGCAGCACCAATGGTTTTTGCAGGTAAAAATTGGTGTTCAAGGGACGCACATAATTTTCATCGCGCAATGAATATTGCAGCCCGGCGTTTACTTCGCCTATCCACGCACCATCCTGATTTTTGGTAGCTACATCCCATTTCCAGTTCACGGTATCTGGTCGCAGGCCACCTTTTTGCCCCAGGCCCATCAGGTATTTCGACGCGTTTTTATCAAATGGGATATGCAGTTTGATGTCATCCAGCGTCACATCTTTTAATGCTGTTAGTTTAACGGTATAAAACAGATAGCCGTCAAACTCCATCGTAGCACTTACATCCATATTTAAAAAGTCGGATATATTTTTCGCCGTCCATTTTAAAGTGCCGGGTTGTTTTTCGGTAAATTTTACACCGTTGCCTTTAAATAAAATGTCTTTATGAGTTGCGGCATTGATGATATGGAAATGGATGTTCTCGCCCAATATATTTTTTGGCGTATCCATCATACCGGTCATTTCAGGTGTGAAAAACGTTTGAATTTTATCCGGGAAACCGGTTTTGTTGAGTATGACTTTTCTGCCTAACAAACTGATGGCGGTTGTATCAACTTTCAAGGGGATATAAGGTTTGATCACATCATTTTGCTGTGCCAGGGTAGAGTTAAGCCAGGTTAGCCGGGTTTGCTTTTGTGGTTCGTTAACACCGCCTTTTACCGCTAACTTATCTTTAACTTGTATAGAAATTTTGATGATGGTCGGCGGCGCATTATCTGCTTTTACAGTTACCGTTCCGTTATAATTGCCGGCAATGGTTTTAGCAGGGACATTTACCAGGCACCATAGCGCCTGCACATCACGTTTATTTACATTCACGGTGTTGCTTAAACGGCTACCGTCATATTTTGTGCCATCGGTATTTAAGCAGGACATAACTGATGCCGTAATACGATGCCCTGCCCCATCTTTTAAATCGCTAAAAACCAGTTTTACATTATTAACGTTTGCTGTTATCGGGTAGATACCCAACTGGTAGCTAAAATTTTCACCTTTTAATGCTGCATCTGCAAATTTGGAGGTGATGCCCTTTTGTATCCAGCGCTGCGGCAGGTCGTGCTGCATTTTTGCGGGATCCATCCTGTCTTCGGTAAAAACCAAATAAGGTTTATTGGGGTTTGCTTTTACCAATCCTTCAACTTCCTGCCGGGTAGCAATTACCTCCATCGGGTAAAAACTGTTCATGGCGTTGACCGATTCGAGATAGGATACCTTTGCCGCGACGAAATTCCCGGTTTTATTTAACCATTCAGCAGCTGCGATTTGCTGCATTTTATTATATATGGCGTTTGGATAGTTAGACTTTGCCTTTACCTTATAAGGCATATAATAAATATAGTATTTGCCCGCGCCCGATGTTGGTTCAAAATAAACAGTACCGCTTTCACGGGAAATATTTTCGGCTTTAACATTTAATACCCGCTTATTGGTTTGAGCATCAACAACTACAATTTCCTTGCCCGTTGGGTCATCGCGCCTGCGCCATTCTATAAACGCTTTACTTACCACGCCGCTTGCCGGTACCATAACAACTGCCCGGTGATTGCCTAAGGAGTCGGCATTCCAGCTATTGTTGCCTGAAATGTATTTTAAGGATTGGGCAGTGCATAAATTAATACATCCGATTAAAACAAGTATGATAATCAATTGACTGCGCTTCATAATGCCTATGTTTCTAAATACAAGTATCCACAATTTGCTGAAACTTATTTTCAGCTTCCAAATATTTTTCAAGCAGGGTAAACTGGTTCTTAGCCCTTACCAGGTTATGACCGGGGTAAGCTGCGCCATAATAAATATCGTTATTTAAGTAGTCGGTTAAAAACCGCAATGCCTGCATATAGATCATAAACTTACCCGAGTACACAAACAGGTTTTTTTCAGCATCGGTTAATATGCCACCCATTTGTTCCAAATATCCATTGGCAATTGCCCTAAAAAAATCTTCATGCACTTCAATTTTATCCAGGTCTTTTTCTTCCTCATTAACCGGCGAAAGATAGGTGCGCATCATATCGCCAACATCGCTGATATAATAACCCGGCATTACAGTATCCAAATCTATTACGCAAATGCCCTTGCCCTGTTCGTCAAATAACACGTTGCTTATCTTGGTATCGTGATGTGTTACACGTAAGGGTATTAGCTTCTCAGCAAGGATATCTTCATAAGTTTTTACAATATCCCGGTGAGTTAACGCTTTATCTATACATTCCTGTGCTGATTTGACACGGCCGGTATTTGCCGCATTTAGCGCTTGCTGAAACTGCATAAACCTTGCGCCCAAATCATGAAAACCGGGCAAAGTATAATGCAATTCTTTAATATTAAAACCGGTTAACAATAGTGTAAAGCTGCCGAATTGACTGGCTGCTTCAAAAGACTCATCCGGTGTTTGGACTGTAGTTACTGTAACCGCGTTTTTTACAAAGGGGACCAGCCGGTAATATTCTTTATCACTATAACTTACCAGGGTTTCGCCTGTTAGGGTTGGCAGCGGGGCTATAAAAAGATAATAAGGGTGATATTCAGCTAAATATTGACCTATCTTCTTTATATTTTCGGCAATATGCTGGGGGGATTTAAAAACATTTTTATTGACCTGTTGCAGGATGAATTTATCCTCATTTGAGGCATCGGTTATCTTCCATGTACGATTGATAAGGCCGGTACCTAATTGTTGGATGGTGTATTGACTGGCATCGAGGTTGAATGTTTTTAATATATCGGTGAGCATTGTAAATTTAAGCTAAATGTCATTTCGATCCGCCCCTTGGCGGAGAGAAATCTATACACGAGCAATTCCCACTTTGCATGTGTATAGATTTCTCTTTCGCGCTCCCCTCAGTCCATCGCTGCTCTATCGAAATGACACGTTTTAGAATATTTTTCTACTCCAGCACCTGGTAAATAGTAACCGGTTTAGCTTTGTTCTTCAACGTTACTTCGCCAATTTTTTCACAGCTAAATGATTCTTTGGCTTTATGGTATATCTCTTCACTGACGATGATCTGGCTGGGTTTGGCTGCTGATTGCAGTCGCTGTGCCGAGTTAACTACATCGCCGATAACGGTATAATCCAATCGCTTTAATGAGGCGGAGCCAATATTACCCGATACCACCTCGCCCGAATTTATACCAATTGAAATCTCAGGCTTAAATACAATATCGCCTGCCATTATCTCATCGGTATTTTTTAACTGCTCCCTTATGGCTAATGCCGCATCAATGGCCTTATCTAAATGGTAATCCCCCCTGAAAACCGCCATCACAGCATCGCCCATAAATTTATCTACATGGCCGCCCTGTGTTATAATTTCTTTAACAATTTTATCAAATAAGCCGTTCAGCAGGTTGACCACCGTGTTTGGCGCAACCTGCTCGGTAATGGCGGTAAAGCTGCAAACATCAATAAACATAACTGTAGCTTCAACCAACTCATTTTTAAGCAGGCTACCCTCAAACTCTTTATGGGTCATAAAGTTGAGGACGTTCTCGTCCACGTACATTTTCAGGATGTTATTTTCCTTAATAGCTTTAATGGTTTCCTGCAATTGCTTAACGTGCTGGATGGTTTTCTCCATTGTAAGGTCCAGGTCGTCAAAATCAACAGGCTTAACAACAAAATCAAATGCGCCGCGGTTCATAGCAGTACGGATATTCTGCATATCCCCATAGGCTGATACTACCACTGCTTTTACCATGGGGTTTGCTTCCGGGAGGCGGCTCAACAGCGTCAGCCCATCCATTACCGGCATATTAATATCGCTTAATATAATATCCAGGTCGGGGTGTTCGCTTACCTTTACCAGGGCCTCCTCGCCATTTTGCGCAAACACAAATTCATAAATATTCTCCCTTATTTTGCGGCGAAATTTTTGTTTCACCAGCAACTCAAGGTCGGCCTCATCATCAACTACTAATATTTTAGCCATTAGCTATTAATGTTTTAAGTTTTTCTTTCAATAAAGTGAAGTCAAGCGGTTTTGTTAAAAAATCGTTAGCGCCATTTTGCATGGCCTGGCGGTGATTTTCTTCATCGCCGTAAGCGGTTATCATCATTACAACCGGTGGCGGCGCATCATAATCATGCCGTATTTTCGACAGTAGTTCAATACCACTCATGCCAGGCATATTAATGTCGGATAATATTAAAACTACTTCCTGGTGTTTATCTTTTAAGTAAGCCAGCGCTTCTTCGCCCGACAGCGCAAAGTCAAATTCCAACTCATGGTCGCGTATCTCTTTACGAAACCGCTGTATAAAAAGCGGTTGCACATCCGCTTCGTCATCAACTACTAATATTTTCATAAGCTGTTAAATATAACTTTTAAATTTTTATACGGGAATGTTTATTATAAATTCCGTGTATTCGCCTTCTTTGCTGTTTATATCCATTGTACCGCCATGCCCTTTTACCACAATATCGTAACTTAAAGAAAGCCCCAAGCCAGTGCCCTCGCCGGTTGGTTTGGTGGTAAAGAATGGCTGTAATATTTTGCCTTTTACATTGTCGGGTATCCCTGTACCGTTATCCGTCACTTTAACTTCCACAAATTTGCCGTTCGATCTTGTGCTAACCTTTACTTCGGGTTTATAGCTGTCGCCTTCGGCTTTTTTGCGCTGCTGCACGGCATAAAAGGCATTGTTAAACAGGTTGAGCAACACACGGCCAATATCCTGGCCAATCATTTCAACTTTTGGTACCGAAGCGTCAAAATCCGTCTTCATATCCGAGTTAAACAATTTATCTTTTGCCCGCAGGCCGTGATAACTTAAGCGCAGGTATTCATCTGCAAGGGCGTTAATATCCGTCAGTTGTTTTTCTGCCGAGTTATTGCGCGAGTGCTGTAGCATGTTCTTCACAATAGCATCGGCACGTTTGCCATGATGGATTATCTTTTCCAGGTTTTGCTCGATGTTGTCGACTATATCAATAACCTCATCGATGTTACCTAACTTTAACTCATCCTTTATTTCAACGGCCAGTTCCATGCTCACTTCTGAGAAGTTGTTGACGAAGTTCAGCGGGTTTTGTATCTCATGGGCAATACCTGCTGTTAACTCTCCTAACGATGCCAATTTTTCCGATTGTATGAGTTGTTGCTGGGTGGTTTTTAGTTCGTTCACTGTTTCGCTTAATTGATCGCGCTGCGCGATGATTTCTTCTTGTTGTTCGCTTAATTCTGCGGTACGTAGTGCCACTTTCTTTTCCAGCTCTTCGTTTTGCTTTTCGATGAGTTGACTGCGTTCTATTTCGCGGTCAAGAGATGCCTGTACAAGGCTTTTTTGTAGGTCCTGGTAGCGTTTAAACAATATCCATGAAAATACGATAACCAGCCATGAAAAGCATACTAAAATCGCAACTGCATCCAAATCTACCAAACAAGTGTAAAGTTTTGGATAAGTTGTTATTTTATGTTCCTGGAAAAGTGTGTCATATATAAACATATAAGAATATACTATTCCCATCCAAAACATAGTAGGTAAAATTGCAACTATGCCTGTTCTTGCCAACGTGTTTTTACGCAGGTAATACAACATGGTAAAAAGCAAAATGGGAAAATAGGCATATAGTATAATTAAGCTGCTTAAGTTAATTATATCGTATATCTTATAATTTAAGGTAGTAGGCAGTACGTTATTTATTAATAGAAGAACAACTAATATCCAGCTTAAAATGATTAAAAACTTATCCCATTTTCGTGTGTAAAGAGGTGTCGACAGGTAATTCCTGATGAATTGCATGAGAAAGAAAAAGAAGCCTGCAATAAGCAACGAGCGTGTAATGTTGTAAACATATTGATGATGTTTCGCAATTATATAATAGGCCTCGTTAGAATTTAAGAACATATAGCTACCCATGCAGAGCAGGAAAAGCGAAAAATATAAATACGTTTTTTCTTTAACTACCCGGTAAAAAAGCAGGTTAATTAATACAGCCATCAATACAAAGCCAAAAACTACGGCGTCAATTACCGTTGTTCTTAATTCTTTATCGTTGTCTATATAGTATTTCTTTATATAGGCATCGGCAAATGCAATGCGCATACTAAATAATTCGGGCTTATTAAGCCAAAAATCAAAAATGTCCTTTTCGTAAAAGGTAATTTCCTGCCCCGCATCAATAGTTACTATAAAACCGGTAAACCGTTTCAAACCATCGCGCTTATCGTAGGGAACAAGAGCGCCGGTTGTTTGAACATTCCAGGTGCTGTCCGGCTTAAGTGTATAGAGGTAAGCATAAGCTACTGTTTCTTTTAAATATAGTTTTACGGGATGCGTGAGCGTGTTTTTAAAAGTATAGCGCAGCCAGTAATTGGTGATATGATAGTCATAACCTTTGGTACGCGTGGTATTGGTATGGAATTTTGCACCAAAGGCGGGGCTACTCACCTGCATGATCGTTAATTTTGCAGCAGGGTCTTCCAGTATTTGCCAGTTACTATCTGGCACTTCAAAGGTCCCTTTTGCCGTATCCGCTTTGACCTGGTAAACCGCGGGCATTTTATTTTGTGCCTTTAAAATACTATTACTAAAAGATGCGATTAACAATAACCAGAGTAGTTTTTTCATGTGACAAGCATGTTCTTGTTTTAAAGAGGCAATTTAACAATAAATATAGCATATTCGCCCTCAACACTTTCCACACTCATGCTGCCCCCGTGGCCTTTTACTAAAATATCATAACTAAGGGATAATCCTAAGCCAGTTCCCTCGCCAGTTGGTTTGGTGGTGAAGAAAGGTTGCAATATCTTGCCTTTTACACTGTCAGGTATGCCAATGCCATTATCGGCTACTTTAATTTCTACAAACTTTCCGCTCATATTTGTACTAACTTTTACTTTGGGTTTAAATCCCACTTCGGCTTTTTTGCGTTGCTGGACGGCATAAAAAGCGTTGTTGTATAAATTAAGCAACACCCGGCCTATATCCTGCGGTATAACGCTGACCTTTGGAACAGCCGGATCGAATTCAACTACCATTTCCGAATTAAATGTTTTGTCTTTTGCCCGCAGGCCATGATAACTGAGCCTGAAATATTCATCTGCAAGCGCGTTGATGTTTGTTAATTCTTTTTCGCCGGTATTATTACGCGAATGTTCCAGCATGTTTTTCACAATGGCATCGGCGCGTTTGCCGTGATGGTTTATTTTTAGCTGGTTTTCTTTAATATTTACAGCAATGTCTTTTACATCGGCATAATTTCCCAAGTCAATTTCCTGTTGCATTTCATCGATCAGTTCAGTATTCACTTCTGAGAAATTATTGACGAAGTTCAGCGGGTTTTGTATCTCATGGGCTATACCCGCGGTTAATTCACCAAGCGAGGCCATTTTCTCGGATTGGATGAGCTGGGTTTGGGCAGACTGCAATTCTTTTAAGGTGTCTTCAGCCTTCTTTTTTTCTGTCTGTAATTTTACCAGGTCTTCTTTTGCCCGCACTGCATTCATCTCTGCAATTTTAAGGTCATTAAAACGGGTGAATGTGAGATTAAATACAGCCGCAAAACGCTCCAGCAAAAACACTGTTTCTTCCGGCTGCTCGTCGGGCGATGCCATGCCTATAAATCCTGCATTAAAATAAGCGATATATTGAACCCTTCTTTTTTGTATGAGCCCGTCCTTAAACGGAACGTGAAGGCTGTTAAGATGATGAAAATAATTCTCTAACTCTTTTCCTTTCATGTCTATCATCATTGATCGTTTTTTTTCTTTCCAGCCTTCCTGCATTTTATCGAAAGAATCATTATCGTTCATGTTGGTTTCAAATGCCGGGCTTACTTTACTTCCATCTTCATCTGTTATCCAAAATTCCGCATCCCCGGTTTCATTTTTTATAATTGCAATGTATAAGCGGTTGGGCTGTATGCCTAAGCCGATCAGTTCTTTAAAAACCACTACAGCCGTTTGGGCCAGCTCATCGCTTTTTTGCATGGCCAGGGTACGGCTGCGGACGCGTTCCAGCCCCGCTTCAATTTGTGCTTCCCTTGCTTGCGCCTCCGCTTTTTGCAGATCAAGAAAACGGCGATAGGTTAGCCCAAAAACACCCGCAAACCTTTCATATATTTGTACAACGCCGGCTGTTAACTGCTCAGAAGAGAAAACAAAAATGGCACCTTCATCGAAAATAAACGTATTGTGAAATAGTTTTGATGGCAAAGATTCAATGTCAATTTGCACCGGGTAATCTGGTGATTGGTTGAGAGCCAGGTAGTAATCTTTTACATCGTTGCCTACCAATTCATAAGAAAAACGCTGTTCCTTATTTTTCCAGGCGTTGTAAAAATTTTGAAGCAAAGGATGGATCGCCACATTAAGATGGCCTATTGTTAACGCAACCTCCTCATTTGGATCAGATGATGCCGTCCATAATTCCATATACGCTAAGTTCTTTACAATGGTTATACCGCTGCGTACCGTTTTTTCAACGCCTAACTTAACCAATTCATCAAACATGGCTACAACGGTATTTGCCACATCCTGGCTACTGCGCATAGCCATTGTTTTACTGCGTACCCGCTCTAATGCGGCTTCTATCAGTGCCTGTGTTTTTTGAGTTTCAATTTCTTCGTTTTGCTTTTGCAATAAATTGTGCGCCTTTTTTGTATGGCGGTTATTGCGCCAAACCAATAAAAGAATGATGAGTACAAAAACCAGTATGGCTAACGCGCCGATAGCCCGGTAACGGTTCTTTAATGCTTCTTGCTCCTGCAATAGTTTTTGCTGCCGTTGCTGTTCCTGCGATAATACCAGTTGTATCTGCCTGAACTTGTCTACGCCAAAAAGGGCATCTTTATATTTAACAGCAGTACGCTGATATTCATAAGCGCTGTCTAAACGGGAACTTTTACGGTACAGATCGGCAAGTAATAACGAAGCATTGAGCGCAACTTTACCCAGCGCAATGGACCGGGCGGTATAGAACGATTTGTGCGCATAATTAAGGCTTGAATCGGGTTGGTCCCATTTGTTAAACAAAACGGCCATTTGATAATAGATGGTAGCCCTGTCGTTCACGGTATTTACCGTAAAAGAAAGTATTATGCCCTTTCGGAATAATTGCATGGCCTCTTTCTCTTTCCCCAATCTTTCCTGCAGATTCCCTAACCTGGATAAAAGCTCGGGCATCAGATCAGGCGGTAGCAGCCTATCATGATACAAAGCTGTTTCATATCGTAATGCCGAATCAAGTTGGTTCAACTTTTCAAATGAGTTTCCCATGTTCGATGCTTCATTCCTTTTCCAATATCCGCTAACCGGATATTCGGACCGGCCCTTAATTCCAGCGGTGTCTGCCATCGGTAAAAAGATATTGCGTGATCTGCGGTAATATTCCAGCGCTGTTGTGGGGTCCCCCATTTCAAGATAGGTATTGCCAATGCTATTGAGGGCTATGCCCTCAATAAAAATATTTTTTAATAACCTCGCTTCGTCCACCACATGTAACTGCAAATTTAAAGCTTCGGCCAGATTGCCGGTTTCGCGGAGACTGAACTCCAAGATCTGTTCTGCTTCGATCTCTTCCTGGATGGTGCCTGTTTGTTTCGCCAGTTTCAAGGCTTTCTTTCCATAAAATACCGCAGAATCATAATTGTTCCGGCGGTAATCACCTGACAGAGCAACGAATAATCTAAACCTTGCACCATTGTCCTTTTTCGAAAGGGCATATTTCTGAAGGTGAACCTTGACAGAATCCTTCTGGCCTTGTGCAAAGGCGAAATGGTTAAACCATAATGCTAAAATAAATACGAATACACGCTTCATCATGTAACGGTGTCTAAAGGTAAAAAAACAGTGAACTCCGAACCTTCTCCTTCCGTACTCTCAACTTCAATACGCCCGCCATGCCCCTTCACCACGATATCATAACTTAATGACAGCCCTAACCCTGTTCCTTCGCCCGTAGGTTTAGTAGTGAAAAATGGCTGCATAATTTTATCTTTAACAGCATCGGAAATACCAACACCGTTATCCTTTACAGAAATAACAACCTGGTTATTTTCAGCTGAGGTGGTAACAGTAACTTCCGGCTTATAGTTCTCACCGGCCGTCTTCTGCTTTTGATTTACCGCGTAAAAAGCGTTATTGAACAAGTTAAGCAATACGCGTCCAATATCCTGCTGAACGATATTTACTTTAGGCAGGCTTTCATTAAAATTGGTAACTAATTCCGCATTGAAAATTTTATCCTTTGCCCGCAGGCCGTGGTAGGAGAGCCTTAAAAACTCATCGGCTAAAACATTGATGTTTGTTGGCTGCCGCTCGCCGGTACTGGTACGGCTATGCTGCAGCATTCCTTTAACAATACCATCCGCGCGTTTGCCGTGGTGGATTATCTTTTCCAGGTTTTGTTTAATATCCGCGGCTATTGCCTTTGCTTCATCTGTATCACCTTTGGCAAGCTCTTCATCCATTTCATCTACCAATTCCATGCTTACTTCCGAAAAATTGTTCACAAAGTTTAGCGGGTTTTGTATCTCGTGGGCAATGCCTGCCGTTAACTCACCCAAAGAAGCCAGTTTTTCTGATTGTATGAGTTGCTGCTGGGTGGTTTTTAGTTCGTTCACCGTTTCACTTAACTGGTCGCGTTGCGCGGTGATCTCTTCCTGTTGTTCGCTTAATTCGCGATTGGCGGCGCTTAACTCGGCAGTACGTAAGGTAACCTTTTCTTCCAGGTCTTCATTTTGTTTCGCTATTAACTGGTTGCGTTCTATCTCCCGGTCTAAAGATGCTTGTATTAAACTTTGCTGCAGGCCCTGGTAGCGCTTAAACAGCGCCCACGAAAAAACAATAATCAACCACGAAAAAACAATAAGTGTAACTATAGTATTTGTTTCCCCTATCCAAATGTAAAGTTTTGAATAAGGTATTTTATATAGTTCATTTAAAATTTTGGATATAAATATATAAGTATAGCCAAGCCCCCACCATAATAAACCGGGAAGGATGGCAATGATCCCCGTTCTGCTTGTTTTATTTTTAAAATAATAATACAGCATGGTAGCTAAAATAAGGGGCATGTAGCTGTATGTAATGACAGCAGCTAAGGTGAGGCTGATAAAATGCGCGTTATAGGATAATGAAGACGGAATAAAAGCATCTGTCAACCATGAGATACATTGCACATAACTCAATACAATTAAAAATACATCCCATTTAGGCGTATGGATATTTGTTAATAAGAAATGCCTGGTAAAGTGCATAATGCTGTAAAACATCATTGCCACGAAGAATAATGGGATATATGCCCAGATATATCTTTCCTCCCTGAAAATGATATCCGTTGCGTTCAGGAATATGTAAAAACCATAGGATAGCAAAAAAAGGGAAAAATATAAATAAGTTTTTTCGCGTACTATCCTGAAAAAAAGCATGTTGGTTAAGCCAGCCATTAACAATACACCTAATACGATAGCATTTACTATATCTTCGATATAACTTTTATCATTATCAATATAGCCGGCTTGTACTACTGGCTCTTTAAAACTAATGCTTAACGAATAATCTTTGGGTTTATCGGACCTGAAATCAAAAATATCCCGCTCGTATAAAGTAATAGTTTGCCCCGGGGCAATAGTCAATACAAACTGCCTTAGGCGTTTTAAGCCATCGCGTTTGCTCCACGGCACCAGTTTACCGGTTGTTTCCGCCTTGCGGGTATTGTTGGGTTGTGAAATATAAAGCCAGGCATAGGCTACCCCTCCTTCAGGGATGGTTATTTTTATGGGATAGGGTAAGGTGTTTTTTAAGGCATACCGTGCCCAATAAGTGTTAATGTTGTAATTCAAACCTTTGGCTGCGGTAGTATTAATGTGGAATTTTGAATCAAACGCTTCGCTGCTCACCTGGTTTATGGTGAGTTTTCCGCTTGCATCTTCCAGCATTTGCCAGTTTTTATCCGGTATATCAAGGTCTTCGACTGTATCCGTCTTAATTTCAAAAGCATTGGGCCAGGTGTTTTGACCTTTGCTAATAAAAGAACTTATAATAAATAAAAGCAGCAGGACAATTTTTTTCATTTGATAAGCAAGATCGGTTTAAAGAGGTAATTTAACAATAAATACAGAATATTCACCCTCAACACTTTCTACGCTCATAATACCCCCGTGCCCTTTTACCAAAATATCATGACTTAGCGATAATCCCAACCCCGTACCCTCGCCGGTTGGTTTGGTGGTGAAGAAAGGCTGCATTATTTTGTCCTTAATCTCATCGGGGATGCCCATACCATTGTCTTTTACTTTAATTTCAATAAAGCCTTTGATTTTTGTTGTACTTACTTCAACTATTGGTTTATAGGCGGGCCCGGCAGTTTTTTGTTTTTGCTGGGTAGCGTAAAAAGCATTGGTGAAAAGATTAAGCAATACCCGGCCAATATCCTGCGGCAACACATTAACCTTTGGTAATTGCGGGTCAAAATGTGTTATCATTTCGGCGTTAAACGATTTATCTTTCGCCCGCAATCCATGATAGGCCAAACGCAGGTATTCATCTGCCAGCGCGTTGATGTCTGTCGGTTCCTTTACGCCGCTGCTCGCCCTGCTATGCTGTAACATGCCTTTAACAATTCCGTCAGCGCGTTTGCCGTGATGGATAATTTTCTCCAGGTTTTGTTTAATATCATTGGCAATAGCCATTGCTTCGGCGGTATCGCCTTTGGCTAATTCTTCATCCATTTCATCTATCAGTTCCATGCTCACTTCCGAAAAATTGTTGACAAAGTTTAAAGGGTTCTGAATTTCATGGGCAATGCCGGCGGTAAGTTCGCCCAGCGAGGCCAGTTTTTCCTGTTGTATCAATTGCGCCTGCGTAGCTTTTAGCAACTCTACTGTATTTTGCAGTTCGTTTTTTTGTTCGGTGAGTTGGGCGGTGCGTTGGGCTACCAGCGTGTCTAACTGCTGGTTGCGCATGTTAATTGTTTTTAATTCCTCGCGTTGCTTTTTCGAACTCATCCAACGGGCAAATGGCCATACGAAGGCTGCAAGGATAGCATAAATGAAATATTGTTCATATTTATCGTAAAAATCGGGCGCTATCAATTGAGTTAAACCAGTTATCAGCCCAACCCCTGCCAATGGATAATTTGCCCAAACATAAAAGCGAAAGCCGCTAAAATCAGGTTCTTTATTTATATAGATCAGTATGCCTAACAGTACAGCAGACCCTATAATATCATTTAAACCGCCTTCTAAAAGACTTTGCACGACGAGAAACAAAATAGCAACACCCCAATTTGACCATAGCAGTATCCTGTTCCACTTAAACTTCAGGTCAAAATCAAGAAGCGACTTATTGAGCCGGTTTATTAAAATAAAGGCCGCCAAAAAATAAAATACAGACATAATTTATAATTGAATGAGTTAAAGTTAACTATTTATCGGAATTGAAATAATAAATTCCGCCCCTGCACCCCCGGTGGTATTTATGCTGATGTTTCCGCCATGACCCTTTACTACAATGTCATAGCTTAATGATAAGCCCAGGCCTGTACCCTCGCCCGTTGGCTTGGTAGTGAAAAATGGCTGCATGATTTTATCTTTGATATTGTCGGGTATGCCGTTGCCGTTGTCTTTCACCCTGATGGTAATCAGGCCATTTTCTCCCGAGGTAACTAACGTCACTTCTGGTTTATAATCGTCACCAGCGGCCTTTTTCTTTTGCTGCGTTGCATAAAATGCGTTATTGAACAGGTTGAGCAAAACCCGGCCTATATCCTGGGGGATAACATTGACAGGCGGAAGACGCCCATCAAAATTGGTTACCAGTTCGGCATTAAAAGTTTTGTCTTTTGCCCGCAAACCGTGATAGGCCAGTCGCAGGTATTCATCTGCCAGCTTGTTTAAATCGGTGGGTTCTTTTTGGCCGGTGGATGCGCGGCTATGCTCTAACATTCCCTTTACAATACCATCGGCGCGTTTGCCGTGGTGGTGAATTTTATTAAGATTTTGCGTTAGGTCATCGGCTATGGCAAGTACATCAGTAGTATTGCCTGCTTTTACTTCTTCTTTTAGTTCCTGCAATAATTCCACGCTTACTTCGGAGAAATTATTGACAAAGTTCAGCGGGTTTTGTATCTCGTGGGCAATACCTGCCGTTAGCTCGCCCAGCGATGCCATTTTTTCGGATTGGATAAGTTGCGTTTGGGCTGTTTTTAAATTGGTAATAGTATCCGCTAATTGGTCTCGGTGAGTTGTAATTTCTGCACGTTGCTCGTTAAGTTGCCCGTTAGCATCGGCCAACAGTTTATTTGATTTTCGCTGGTTATTGAAGTTTAACCAGATAAATAACGATAAGACCAATAAAACAACTATCCCCCCTATAAAAAAATAGCTTTGCTGCTTTTTCTGTTTCAGTTGAGTATTGGTGATATTTTGTTGGTATTTAAGCGAATCTTCTTTATGCGAATAATTTAGCCGCTCTTCTTTTAATAAAACAACCTTCTCGTTCTTTAAGCTGTCAAGGCTGTCCTTCCGCATTACAAAGGAGTGGTAAGTTTTAAAAGCATCAGCATAACGGTGCATTTTTTGGTATGTCTTACTTAATTCTTCCAAATTCTCATTGGCAAACTCAGCCTCCCCATGACGTATGCCAAAATTGACTGACTGGGCTAACAACTCAACTGATTGTTCATACTGCTGACCCGGTTTCAGACCGGCATTCTTCATAATGAATCCGGACGCTTCACGATATATGCTGCCTAAATTAGAGATGGGACGAATTAATAGACTTGAATCGTTTTTTGCATACGGGAATGCCCGTTTGGTATGGACGTACGCGCTATCGTATTTTTTCATCAAATAATAGGCCCAACCCATCCCATTTTCTGACCAGGCCGAAACATAATCATATTTTATTTTTTCGGCTATTTGAGCGCCTTTACGATAATCGGCAACGGCAGCCGGATAATTGTGGCTATTGAGGTCGTATTGTGCAAAAGCATCGTAAATGTCCGACAGATCTTGAAGGTTACCGGCTTTTTTATACTTTGCCTCGGCTTTTAGTAATAGAGCCCTCGCTTTATCCGATTGATGACTATCAACATAAAAATAAGCTATATTCAGAATATTGTTGCGGGTCAAATATTTATCCGGATCAGTTTTGGCCATGAACATCGCCTTATTAAAATAGTCAGTAGCAGCATTGAAATCAGACAACTGGTGATACCATCCTGCTATCTCCATGTATATACCTATCTGCTCGCGCATATGCCCTGTTTTTTTAAACTGCCCGGCAATTGAATCCAAATAGCTATTTCCTTCGGGGATTTTGTTTTGATCGGACATTGCCCATGCAACACTATGTGCCGACTCAAAGGCCAACTTATAGTCCCCGGCGTTAAAACTCAACTCAACTGCTTTTTTAAAATAATTTTGCTCATTGACATAATCATGTTGGCGGTAATATTGTTCTCCGAGTTCGCTATATGACCTGGCCATTCCATCTTTCCATTTAAGTTTTTGTGACAATTGTAGAGCACGCTGTAAATAGACGAAAGCAGAATCAGCTTTTTTTGATGTTGAATAAGCCTTCCCCAGGTTAATGGACAGGTTTACTTTATTGGTATCTTCTTTAGCAGCGGTAAGTTGTTTAAGCAACGTATCGAGATGTGACAGGCCTGTTTTTTGAGCTGAAACGCTTAGCGAGATCAGCGTAATTAAACATAGCAGGAAGCATTTAAATGATAAAGTTTTTAAGCTCATTATTAAAAAATCCAATTGTAATTTGCTGGCTGCCTAAAATTAAAAATTTTAGATGAAAAAGAAATAGTTTGATGTACCGTTATCCTGGCAGCATTATAGTAAATTCCGACCCTCCACCATCCCGGCTGTCTACATTAATTTTTCCACCGTGCCCCTTTACAACAATATCATAGCTTAAAGACAAACCCAGGCCCGTTCCCTCGCCGGTTGGTTTGGTGGTGAAGAACGGCTGCATGATCTTATCTTTAATGGCATCGGGTATGCCATTGCCGTTATCGGCGACATGAATTTCTATCGTGCCATTATTCGCTGATGTTGTTACTGTTACTTCCGGTTTATAATCTTCGCCAGCAGTTTTTTGCTTTTGCTGTACCGCATAAAACGCATTATTGAACAGGTTGAGCAACACGCGGCCAATGTCCTGCGGTATTACTTTTACCTCCGGCAGGCTTTCATCAAAATTGGTAACCAATTGGGCATTAAAATTTTTGTCTTTGGCGCGCAAACCGTGATAGGCCAATCGTAAGTATTCATCTGCCAGCTTGTTTATATCTGTAGGTTCTTTTTGACCGGTAGATGCGCGGCTATGCTCCAGCATACCTTTTACTATGCCATCGGCGCGTTTGCCGTGATGATGAATTTTACCGAGATTTTGCGTTAGGTCATCGGCTATGGCAAGTACATCGGTTGTATGCCCCGCTTCGGCCTCTTCTTTCAATTCTGTCAGTAACTCTATACTCACTTCCGAAAAATTATTGACAAAGTTCAGCGGATTTTGTATCTCATGTGCTATACCAGCAGTAAGCTCGCCCAGCGATGCCATTTTTTCTGATTGGATGAGTTGCGTTTGGGCTGTTTTTAGGTTTGTAAGGGTATCTGCCAGTTGGTCGCGCTGGGCGGTTATTTCTTCCCGTTGTTCGCTTAGCTCGTGGTTGGCTTTGGTAACCTGGTTGTTAGCATCGGCCAACAGTTTATTTGATTTTCGCTGGTTATTGAAGTTTAACCAGATAAATAACGATAAGACCAATAAAACAACTATCCCCCCTATAAAAAAATAGCTTTGCTGCTTTTTCTGCCTTAACTGCGCGCTGGTAATGTTTTGTTGATATTTAAGGGAATCTTCTTTGTGGGAATAGTTCGACTGCGCTTCATTCAGTGAAAGGGCCTTTTCGTTGGTTAAACTATCCGTGCTGTCCCTTTTGGTTATGTAGTTTCTGTACGTTCTAAAGGCATCCTCATAAAGGTGCATTCTTTCGTAGGTAAGGCTTAATTGCTTCAAATTATCTTCGGCAAACCTAACGTCGCCATGCCGCCCGGCAAACCCGATCACTTTATTTAGCAAAGCCGCCGACCTTTGATACCGCTGGCTGAGCTTTAAACCATCTTTTGCAATAATAGAATCGGGCGCATCCCGGTATATACCTCCCAAATTAGCCCACATAGCAACCAGTACATCCGAATCGGTTTTGGCATAAACAGCGGTTTGTTTTGTATAGAAATAAGCTTTGCTGTAATCCTTAATTAACAAATACTGCCAGCCTATGCCAATTTCAGCCGCATTTAGTAATTGGTTGTTTTTTGCTTGCCTGGCAAGGGGCATAGCTTTATTGAAATAAGCTATAGCGCCTGTATAATCATGTTCATATTGTGCGCAATAAGCAAGGGCAGAATAATTATCCGCCATGTCGGCAACGTTATTAGCTTTTTTATATACCGCGCCGGCCTTCAATAAAACCGCCTTTGCTTTTGGAATGTTGTGAATATCAGTGTAATACCAGGCTATTTGATCTATTTCAAGGCTTTTCAAATACTTTTTCGGCGATGCATCCTGTAATTTTAATGCTTTATTGTAGTATTCAAGCGCGGCAATGTAATTAAGGCCGTACTGATAATAATACCCGGTTTGCAGATAGGCTTCGATTTCTAAATGTGTTTTACCAAGTTTTCTGAACCTTTCGGCGGCAGCGGTCAGGTAGCTAATTACCCCGTTGCTTTTTTTTGCTTTGTAATATATTGCAGCACAGTTCACTGATAGTACGCGGAGGGTAAGCCCGTCGTAATTAGCCGTCAAACTCAAGTCGAAAGCTTTATTTAAATAATTTTGTGCCGCAGCGAAATCACTTTTACCATAATAATGTTTCCCCCAATAGTAATAGGACCAGGCCATTCCCTTTTGCCATTTGATCTTTTCTGAGAGTTGTAAAGCGCGCTGCAAATAAAAAATGGCCGAGTCGGCTTTTTTAGCGATCGAATAAGCATTGCCAAGTTTTATAAACAGGTTAACCTTATTAGTATCCTCTTTAGCAGTGCTTAATCTGATGTATAGTGAATCAAGATGTGCCCGCTCTTTTTTTTGGGCCGAAACGTTTAGCGAGATCAACAGAAGCAAGCCCGCCAATACGTATTTTAAGGATAAAGCTTTTAAATTCATTATGACAAAGGCTCAAGTGTGATACAACCGCATAAAATTATAAAATTCAGGCAAATATGAAAATAGCAGTAATAAATTAAATGTGCATCGGCTTTTAAGTTTAATTGTTTAATCCTGAATACCTGGTTAACAAAAAAGCAGGACTGAAAAAGATCCTGCTTTTAGTGCTGCCTGTGAGGACACAGGCAGCGGGATGAATTTTTGCGTTCCTACTTTTTATACAATTCGTTAAACAGCAATTTAAACGTGCCGTGGGGTTGCCCGCGGAATGTTATTTCAGGCCCGAATGAATAAAGCGTGCCGGCACCTACCTGAGCGGAGAAAGCGGCTACATCATCCTTTAAATATTGCTGGCCCCAGGCCCAGCCGCTGCGTAGTGGATGATCGGTACTGAACCACATCAGCGGTTTAACGCCTTTTGCAGCCGCGTCGGCATCAAGCTTAAAGGCCGGGCTGCTGTCATACATCACATCAACTTCATCTTCCATGCCATAGTTAGCAGGTTGTTTGGTATCAACCGAAGCACGCAATATAGTACCGGGGATAAAAAATTTATCTCCAGAGAACGGCACTTCCTTACCATTTACATTATCAACCAGCGCGTTATGCACCGGCAGGTTCAAATCATAAGCCAGGTTAGCGCTGGTGCCAACCGTAACAATGGTACCGCCGGCTTCTAAAAACGCTTTGAGTTGAGGTACGGTTTTTTCAACAGTTAAACGGCCCGTCCATGTTTTAAATTCGTCGGGTATATTATCATTACGGCCACCACGACCGCCGCCACCCCCTGCAAAATTGCCGCCTTCCCTGGGGGCGGGTACCGCGCCGCCAACCAGAATGATCACATCAAACTTGCTTTTCAGATCGCCGGCATCAAACTCCTGCGGGTAAACAACCTTAAACGGAAAGTGGTATTGTTCCATCATCCAGCGCGTCCAGCCGGATGGCATTGAACCGCCATATTCATCCCATAATGCTATGCGGGCTGCGGTTATTGGTGTAATGGCTTTGGGTTTCTTAGCTGCGGCAGTTGATGCAACACCCAAATTGTTTGCCGCATTAGCTAATACCGGCTTAACCTTATCATTATAAGCTACATAAAAAGTACCTGCGGGTTCGTTAGGTACGGCTTCAGTTAAACGGTATACCAGCGCGCCGGCCTGCAATAAATCGTTAACCGCTATAAACGAATTGTTGGCACTGGCACTCAGGTAATAACCATTTTTTGCCACAACCGGGGCAAGTTCAACCGGCATTGGTTGTAATTCACCATAGGGGATACGTTGAAAGGGACCATTAAAATCATCCAGTATACGGTCAAACTTTATACCCATCTGGTAAGCTACGGTCCACCCGGTCATATCATAAGGTTTTATTGGCGGGCCGCCCGGATACAGGAAATCATTTGGGTGATTTTCAGGCTCAAACCTGTCCAGCACCTCCGGACGGAATGCCTGGTTAGTTTTCAGCACGTATGAACCTGCCGGGTAATTTTTACCATTTACGGTAAATGCAGCCGTAGCCTTTTGTACGATAAGGCCCGACCGGATGCAAAGATTTACAAATTTTACTGCGGTGGCAAAATCAGGCTGATCTACGGTAATAATATAGCCCCGCGGGTCGCGCAGGTCGGGGTTTTTCAATACCGCGTCGTAATATTTAATGTTGATATTACCATTACGGGCGCCACCAATGGTAACCGCGCCCGCAGCCCCGCCACGGCCCCTGCCCCTCGAAGTATCAACGGGCTGCCCGGCCTTTGCCGCCTCAACTATGGCATCAGACCGTTTTGGCGAAAGCGTCCAGTAATCTTCACTTCCGCGCCGGATGGAGTTTTTACCCATCTGGTACATGTTATATAATAACTCATCACTATGGCGGGAGGCATAATTTAATACCGCATAGTTAAGCGATAAAGAATAATCAATAGACTGCCTGAAGTGCCAAGTTTGCGGCAATACCGGGAAAGGTGTAGAACTGTTGGGTATTAACCGCTCGGGCACTACCGGGATAGTTGATGGCGCGGGGCTGCCAATAATTTCGGTTAATAAACCCACCGTGTTATGAAAATAGGTAGCTGTACGCACCCCGCCGTTAAACCAGGTAGAAAACTCTGTTCCCAGGCGTTGGGTATAACCCGGCTTTCCTTCCTGGTTAAGCCTGCTGTTCATTGCCGAGCCTACCTCATCAATGCTGGTCATCAGTAACGGATCATACAGGTAGTTAAACGGATCGCGAAACGGCGGTCCCGCTACAACCGATCCCGCCGGGCCTGCCTGGTGATGGTTATAAACTATCTGGGGTATCCAATCTAAAAATTGCTGGCGGGTAATGTTTTGGCTTTCCTTCATATTCATCATATAGGAGTCGCGGTTATTATCATGCCCCACATATTTTTCCCATAAGCGCGGCACATTCATATTACGCTTCAGCGGGTCTTTTTCTGCCATGTACCAGTTCGAGATCAGTTCCTGTCCGTCGGGGTTTGCATGTACCATCAAAATAATGTCGTGGTCCAAAATTCGTTTGGTTTCATCATCGTCCCTGGTGAGCAACTGGTACGATGTTTCTATTAATTGATGAATACCTACGGTCTCGCTGGCATGCAAGCCGCCATCTATCCAGACAACAACCTTACCATCTACCGACAGCTTATGCGCCTCTTCATCTGTAAGACCTTCCGCATGGGCCATTTTTTGCGAGATAGCCCTGTATTTTTCCAGATTTTTGATATTCTCGGGCGATGAAATTACCAGCATAAATTGGTGCCGCCCTTCTTCGGTTAGCCCGATATCAAAATATTTAGCCTTTGGAGAAGTAGCGGCAAGCTTTTTTATATACGCTTCTGTTTGCGTAAAATTTGCCAGTTGGTAGTCGTCGCCAATGTTAAAGCCAAAAAATTCTTTTGGCGACGGAACGGTTTGTGCCATCAAACTGGTCGTTAGTATTGTCCAGCAAAAAATGGCAAAATGAATTTTCTTCATGTTAAGTTGTTTTAATTTATTATTGAAAATGCCCTCTGTTATATATATGTCCTCACCTATTATTTTATTCCTTATCTATTCCCTCGGGCTCAACAGGTGCTGCCGGTCTTGCACCTCCCCTCCGACGTGGAGGTATAATAACTTTTCGCGCATTCAGGTCATATCGCTGACCTGCGTGCATTAGGAAAAACGGTCCGTCTGAATAGTTAAAGTCCTCGTTATTATTGGCCACATGTTTAGAACCTTGTCCTATAACAGTGTTATAATCATAAATAGCAATAAAAGCGTTGCCTATAACCGACAAGGTGTCTTTTTGTACCACAATAGCGGTGGCGGTGTCTATACCTATTCCAATTAATTTAGGTGATTTCCTGATAAGGTCGACAAGGTCAAATTCACGGTTACGGACAAATAAATGCTGGTCAATTGCCGAGCTTTTCAAAAGGCCCAGGCCCTGGGTGTGGTCGCCAATTGTTATTTGTTGCCCGTGCGTATCACCGCGCCATAAAAATGACCCCAAAATACCGGCGGTTTCAGCAGTACCGGCAATCACACCTCCTCGATCCAACACATCAAAAAACGCTTTATGTGTAAGTGTATTTAAGTAAGAGTCGGCTATCTTCCATTGGTGAGTGCCAACAAAAATCACACCCGTTGCATTGCTCAATGGTTCAATAAATTTTTTGCTGTTCGCTTCTTTTAAATCGGCAGTATGCAATAAGGTTACATTAGCAATGCCGGTTTGCTTTTTGATGTTATTTACATCTGCAACATCAGTAGCCGCGCCCTCACCTATGCCGGCGGTAACCACCACTACAACCGCTTTATCTTTTCCTCCGGCAAGCTCGGTAAATTTGTTCCAGATCGCCTTGTTATTACCCTCGTCGCCACCGGTAATCAGCAGCGAACCTTTTTCAGGCCCGTGCCGCGTTGGCGATTTGTTAATTTTTATTGCCGGATATACGTTTATTGGGGTTAATACTTTTTTTGCGGGTGGAGTTTGCTGGGCCCGGGCAAATGATATTGCCAGTGTAAGCAACAAACTCATCAATATATACTTTTTCATTTCTGTCTTATTTAATAATAATCAATTGCTTATTTATTCTTCGTCTCCGGTCTCTGCCGTTTTAGCCGCTTTCTTTTGGGCGACTTTTCCATTTTTAGCGGGCACTTTTGTCTTTGCTACTGCTGGTTCAATAACCCGCCTGTTTTTCAGGTCATATTGTTGCCCCTCATGTAAAAAGAAGAACGGGCCGTTAGATGCATTATAGTTCTCTTTGCCGTTTACCACATGTTTGGGGCCATTACCAATTATGGTATTGTAGTCAAATATCAGCGCGTAGGCTTTACCAATTACGGTAAGTGTATCCCTTTGTACCAACACAGCAATAGCCTGTTCAAGGCCGATGCCGATCATTTCGGGTGCCTGTTTGATAAAATCTGTCAGGTCGAATATCCGGTTACGGGTCATAACGTGCTGATCAAGCACTGAATTTTTCAGGAAGCCCAATCCCTGGGTGTGGTCGCCCACCTGAATTTGCGCACCTTCCGTATCGCCCCGCCACAAAAACGAGCCTTGTATAGATGCCCCGGCCGAACTGCCTGCTATTACGCCGCCACGGTTAAGCAAATCAAAAAATGCCTGGTGCGCACGTGTATTTAAATACGAGTCGGCGGGCCGCCATTGCCTGCCGCCATCAAAAAATACACCAGTGGCATTGTTTATCAGGTCGACAAACTTGTCGGAATTGGCAACTTCGAGGTCACCTGTGTGTACGATCGTCACATTTTCAATTCCTGTTCCTTTTTTAACCGAGTTAACGGTTGACATACTAAACTCGGCCGAGTCGCCGGACGCGGTAGTTATTACAATTATCCGTGCTTTGTCTTTACCGCCCGCAAGTTCTGTAAACTTGGCCCATATTTTTGGGGTCGACCCGCCGCCGCCAATAATAATTAATGATCCTTTTTCGGGCCCGTGCCGGGTTGTCGATTTTTTTATGGTTATGGGCGATTGCTGCCCAAATGAAACTGTATAGCTTATTGCAGCTATGAGCAGGGAAAATAAGAGTCGTTTTTTCATGTTATTTTATTGTTAGTTGTGTCATATTCAAATTGTGTTCAATATAATTAATATCCCGGATTTTGCACAATATTAGGATTTACCTGGGTTTCTGAAATTGGTATAGGTTGCAGCCTCCTGAAATCGGTAGTTAATACCGGCGTATAGGTAGGATAACTAAACGGTTCCGCCGGGCGGTAAATAACCTGGTTTAAACGGGTTAAGTCAAAAAACCGCAGCCCCTCAAAAGCAAGTTCTTTTCTTCTTTCGTTTATAATATCCGTAATTAACTGCGCTCCTGTATCAGTATAACCCGCAAATGAAGGGTCGCGGTTTTTAGCCAATTGGTTCAAATAAAGTA
>Ga0302315_10000698_pt1 | contig 36523 bp, 38 predicted proteins | sample III_Palsa_N3_1_FD_200532 | JGI IMG/M metagenome (GOLD analysis project Ga0302315, IMG submission 200532) | Peat permafrost microbial communities from Stordalen Mire near Abisko, Sweden - III_Palsa_N3_1 | ecosystem: Environmental > Terrestrial > Soil > Palsa > Peat permafrost | place: Sweden...
CTCTACGAGTACATACCTTAGGGTTGTTTAGACGCAACTCGGCTCTCATTCTTCTTCACTTAAGCTTTCTAATTTATTCCTTTTATATTTGATGACAAACATAGGAGACGCGATGCATCACGTCTCTACGACGACACAAATGGCCTATTTCTTAAACTGTTTATCGTATATCTTGAAGCCGGTAATTATGGAATCTTTTCCCATATAAAACACCAGGTTTTTGACATGAGCATGCTTGCCCAAATTATTGTAGGTTTCTATTATTTCATAGTAAAAGCTTACAGAATCCATGCCGTCGGGATAGCTCAACAAATGCTGTACCTGTTTATAGGTCATGCCTTTTAGCTTGTAATTTTTAACCAGGTCATCAAGCATATCGTTTCGCAATGGAAACTGAAGCCCATCACCCTCTTTCCATTGTGGCGTGGTAAACTTCGTGGCTTTATGGCAGCCGGTAAGTGTGATGAATAGTATAGAATATAAAAATAATGGTTTGAGCTTTATCATTATTCAAAGTTAATGATTTATATGGTTGTGATAACACCAGTAAAATAAGCTTTTTTGGGAGCTATATAAAAACAACAAATTATATATTTAAATTTGTATATAGTTAACCGAACAAATGAAAGTATTATTAGATATAAAAGACAACAAGGCAGATTTTGTGATGGAACTGTTGCAAAGCCTTTCTTTTGTAAAAACTGAAACAATTAGCCCAGCCAAAGCTCACTTTTTAAAAGAATTTAAACAATCTATAGAAGAAGTAAATTTGGCTAAGCAAGGAAAAATCAAGCTTAAAACTGTCGATCAATTATTGGACGGGTTATAAGATCGAAATTACCGCTTTATTTGAAAAAGCAGCTTAAACGTCTTACTAAAAAATTCCCTTCACTTAAAAAAGAGTTTGCCCAACTTGTTATTTTACTTAAAACAAATCCACAACGGGGTACCGCTATTGGAAATAACTGTTATAAAATACGGCTCGCAATTGCTTCTAAAAGAAAAGGGAAATCAGGTGGTGCAAGGATTATAACTCATGTGCAAATTACTCAAACAACAATTTATCTATTTTCAATTTATGACAAATCAGAACAAAGTGATATTGCGGATGGTGATTTGAATGAATGGGTGAAAATGATAAGCTGATTTACTTCTTCCCGTTAACCTCAATATAATCCGCCATTGTATTAATATCCACCAATGCCTTGCGCCCCTCTTTCGGGTCTTGAATGGTTATCCCATATTCCTTTTTCAGCAGCACAATAAGTTCCAGTGAATCAATAGAATCCAGGCCCAGGCCATCGCCGAAAAGCGGTTCATCATCTTTTATATCGGCGGGTGTCAGGTCGGTTAAATTTAAAAACTGTATGATCTGGGTTTTTAACTGTGCTTTTAATGCTTCTTTTTCCATTGGTGGTTATATCAAATTTTTACGCTTCAATCCTAAATAAGTAACAAACTGGATGACTAATGTAATTAAAAACAAAGGTAGCAGGTTGTTTAAAATATCCTTTAATTTTCCGCCCTCTAAAAATAAGGTATAATAAGCCTGCAGGCACCAGTGCATAGGCGATACATCCGCAGCGGTTTTAAACGCGCCCTGCATGGCAAAGCTGGGCACCATCAAGCCACCAACGCATGCTAATATAACGATGGACACCGCGCCAAAGCCATTGCTCTGCTCCTGCGTGTCAGAATACACACCTACGCAAATAGAATAGCTTACCGCGCACCAACCGCAAATTAGGGTGGTGATTATTAATGCGACTATATCCGACGGCGGGTTTAAAGCGGGCAAACCAATGTATGGGAACAGCCAGATACCGATTGAGAATATAACCGCCGCCTGTAGCATAGTAACCCCCAGATAAACAACCTGCTTGGATATTAATGCCACATGGTAGCTGGTGGGCAATGTTTTTAGCCGGATATAGCTGCCACTTACTTTCTCTTTCACCACGCTGCCACCCAGCGACATGATGACAAAAAACATGGCGAATATTGTCCAGGCAGGTACATTATGCTGGGTGGCATTGGGGGTACTTTTGGTACCGTCTTTTGAAACAGGCACTTCATTAACCGGGGTGCGGTTATTCAGCATATCGTTCTCCAGCTTCTCAGGCAATTGTTTTTCGTTGATGGAGAAGTAAAGCGTTCTTAATGTTTCGCGGCTCTCTACCATCTGTATGGCACTTTGCAGTGCCCCTTTGACGGATAACCGTATAGATTCCTGCAAAACAGGGTTGTAATATAAGGTAAGCGGATCAACATCCTCTTCCTCCTCCTTTTTTGTCGAATCGCCGGCCAAACCAAAGCTCGCCATTGCCTTGTCCGAAACAGATTTTGACTTAGCAGCCACCTTTGCCGAAAAATTTGCCGGGATAACAATACCCAGCATGGCATCGGTATGGGGCATAGCATCGGTTATGTTAGTTTCACCTTTGGGCATTTTGGATACCTTGAACATGCCGATCTCGCTAATGGCTTTGATCATTTGCGCGCTTGATTTTCCCGTATCCCGATTATATATCAAAATTGGCAGCTTGTTTTTACTTACCAACTGGAATGTGCTGTTTTGTATGCTGGTTACAACCACCACTAAAATAACAGGCATCACAAACATTAAGGCTATCCCCACCTTATCGCGAAGCAGGACACGGACGTCCTTTTGCATAGTTGCCCAAAGTTTATAGATCATCAGTCGCGCAGCTCCTTTCCGGTCAGGTTGATAAATAAAGCTTCCAGGCCTTCCTGTTTATGCTCGGCCAATAGGTTATCAATAGCGCCCTGGGCAATTATTTTGCCGGAATCGATCATAGCCACCTGCTGACATAACCCTTCGGCTTCGCTTAGCTGGTGCGAGGTATAAATTAAGGTGGTGCCCGCATTATTCAGTTCCAGCAAATAATCAATTATAGCATGACGGGTTTGCACGTCAACCCCGACAGTCGGTTCATCTAAAAATAAAATGGCCGGTTGATGAATTACGCCTATTGCCAGGTTTACGCGCCGTTTCATTCCGCCGGAGAATTTTTTTACTTGTTTGTCGCGTACATCAAACAAGCCTAATATCTGTAATAATTCGTCGGTGCGGTGTTTGATCTGCTTTTTGTTCAACCCCGACCATGCGCCAAAAAAGGCTAAATTCTCAACCGGGGACAGTTCCTGGTAAAAAGAAAAATCCTGTGGTACAAAACCGAATAATTTGTTTACAGCATTTTTATGCCGCCCTACATCATGCCCTAACAATTTTATTCCCCCTTCATTGACCTGCAGAACGCCGGTCATCAAATTCATCAAAGTAGTTTTACCGGCACCGTTTGGGCCGAACAATCCAAACCGTTCGCCTTTGGCGATCTTTAAATCGAGTTGCGAAAAAGATACGTCCTCATTATCAGGGTACCGGAACCCCATCCCTGCTATATCTACCGCGAATTTTTCCGTTACCGCCATTTTAAATTCTTTAACGCCATAAAGGCCTCTTTCTCTATTTCGGCAATTTCTAATAAATAGTTGCCCATCACATTAAAATCTTCCTGGTTGCCTATCCTGCCCTTATAAATCCCGGCGGCTTGTATAGCTGCCGTACGCCATAAATCGCCCGATTTAGTAAATTGTTTTGAAATTTCCAACAACTCATCCATTGAATGATAAGCGTGGGCTTCCTGCAAAAACGCCGCGTAAATATACCTGAAACCACCGCCACCTGTGCCAATTTCTTCCTGCATCCGCACCAATTGCGCCAAATATAACCCGGCCTGTTTTGGCCCCAGCTTATCGCGCCATTTTTTAATACGATTGCCGGTAAATTTTATTCCGCTTATTCCTGCAATCGGTCCCGGAATATACAGCATATTGCGCACATTTTTTTCGATGCCGCTTTTTATGGCACTTTTAATTTGCTCATCAGTAACCGGCTTACCTTGCACAGGATAATACAATTGACCTTTTGGCGCTAACGCACCTTTGGCAAACCGCACCCGTTCCAATTCATAACTGGTTAGGGTTGTCGGCGTTTCCATAACCGGATCGCTGATGAGGTAGTTATCATCCTCTTTACCGTAAACAATTAAATTATGCGCGTTAAAATGAAAACGGTATTCTTTTGGGAAATAAGTTAAGTAGTAAACCCCAACCTGGCAGCCAACAGGCATTCCGGCATCCAATCGGTCTTTTAAAAAGGCTTCCGCCTTTTCGCGCGAACTGAATTTTTTACGCACAACGGCTATTCCCAACGCCTTGCACGTACGTTGAAATATCAAACCAGGCAAGGTGCGGAATGCGATAACAGGTCCATTGTTTATTTTGATGAATGGGATATAAACGAAGAATAATCCGGCACCAATGCCAAAGGCTAATGGTTCGGTAATTTGCTGTACGCCAATGTTTTTTAACAGGCTTGTGGTAACACCGTTTTCGCAGTGGGCCGCCTGGATGTGGGTGAAATTAATTTCCATCTACTCCCCTTTTTTCAATTCCCTCTTTCCGCGCAGCGAAGAGAGGGTGGACGAGCGAAGCAACGTCCGGGTGAGTAATCGCGGACTTGCCGGGCAACGCAGGGTCCTCTGCGAGAGACCCTGCGGGGACGGCTATATTTTTAAATTCATCCACACTCACATTAAAAACTTCGGCATACTTGCCCAGCTTTTTATCAGATAGATTTTTAAATACATCGGGTTTTAAATGCCGTTTTATCTGCCATTTCCAAAACCCGGTATAAGCTGACAGCAGGTTTATATCCATCAAGCCCTGCTCCATATAAAACAATAGCGGACTTGCCTCTCCATTCAATACCTTTTGCTTTGCTGCCGTGATGCGCCCTTCAATATCTTCCCATGCTGTATCCAGCGCGGTTATTTTTACATCCCAGCCGCGGCTTTGGGTAGCTACATATTTGCCCGAACCGTCCGTAGCATAGCAAACTTCGGTAGTTAATTTACCCAAAGCGCTTACATCCTGCGGAACATCTTCTTTCTTCATGATTATGGAAAGATAGCGAATTTATACGACTGTTAATAAGGCATACATGTAGGAGAACCGGGCGCTTTCGGGTACCAGTAATAATATCTTTTCGCCTTTTTTTAACCTGCCGCTGTTAAACAGTTCGTCTATCATCAGATAAACAGAGGCCGCGCCGACGTTGCCAACAGTATACAAGTTAATGAACCATTTATCGTAGGGGATACCGCCGCCATATATCTCCACCATATCATATATCTTGCTCTTAAAAAAGTTGCTGGATATATGCGGTAAAAAATGGTCTATATCTTTCGCTGTAATTCTCCTTCTGTCTAATATCTCCTTTATCTTTTTGCCCCCCAACGCCACAATATTATCGCTTAATAAGGTAATGTCCTGCTTAACACTGAATATGGACTGGTTCATGATCTCCTCGGGCGTATAATCCATAAAGCCTTTCAGGCTGCCGTCGGGTTGCTTATCGCCGCCCATGTACATGCAGGTATCCATTTCGTTGGCATATGATACACCCTCTATCCATTCAATGCGCAGGCTGATGCCATCTTCATTCGGTTTATCGGTCATTAAAAATGCCGAAGCGCCGTCTGACAGCATCCAGCGTAAAAAATCCTTTTGAAAAGCAATATAAGGGTTATCTGTTAGCTCGGCCAGCTTATGGGCCTCCTCTTCAAAAACATCCGATACCAATAAGCCCGAAAACCGCTCTGATCCGGTTGCTACGGCTAATTTTATATCACCGGTTTTTATGGACAGGTAAGCATATTTTAAAGCATGCATTCCAGCGCAGCATACACCTGCCGGCGATACTACTTCTATCGCTTCTGCATCCGGCAGCCAGCCGTGTGTCATTACGCCGTGGCTTGGCATCATCTGGTCGGGCGATGATGTACCGCAGGACAACAGCTCCATCTGTTTTAACTTTTCGGAATCATTATCAAATAGTTCCATTACCGCCAGCGCCGTCATCTGCGCATTGGTATGGGTTGACTTGCCGCCTTTTTCTAAGGCATAATAGCGGTTGATGATGCCGTTATTACGCAGCACAATGGGTTTTGACTTGGAGGGTTTGCCATTGATATAACCCAGGTAAAGTTCCATATCATCATTAGCCACCGGTTCATTGGGGAAAAAGGAAGAGGTCTTATTAATATAAACAGGCATGTTTTAGTTTAAATTTAAATAGTATTGTTTTTTAGCCCGTATACGTTTGGGTGTAAAAAACCTGAAAAATATCCCGTCCAATGTTATTAAAATTGGCGCGCCTACAAAAAAAGCAATTAATAAGTAATATTTAAAGGCCCTTATCCAGGGCAGTTTATTTTTTCGCTTAGCTATAAAGTTAGCCCAAACTTTGAATATTTTACTGGCTGTTGATTCAATAACCATTAAATTATAGTTCAACACCACCGCCTTATCCTTGTCCAGTTCATTTTGCAAACCGTCCCAGTTATCGGTTTGTAAATGCGTTAAAACGCTTTCGCCAAATACTTTGGTATGAGCTACGTCCGCAACAGGAACACCCGGAGGGGGAAAAATGTTTAGATACCTGTCTTTTTTCCCATGCAGCATCCAGTGAAAGATAGTAAAGAAGCTAACCGGGTTGGGATGGGTATCCACTAAGGCAATGTTTCCTACATGTTTTGCTTCCGCCGCTTTGACCAGTTTTTTAACCCTTACAAACGCGCTTAGCCACATATTGCGGGCACCGGTTACGGTTATTACCGGCGTGTTTTTTAATGCCGATTTTAAAACCGGCTGATTCATCAAAGAATTAAACGGAATACTTGGCGATAAAAACCAGGCCTGGTATCCTAAAATAACCAGGTCATATTTAATTTCCCTCAATTTAAAAGGCTCCAGCGCCGTAGGCACATCCAACTGGCAATCGGGCATTACGCTGAAAAAGCTATCTCCTGTCCACGGGAAAGTATAGTCTTTTACCGGCTTCACCCGCACTTTTTCTACGGATATTCCCGCCTCAATTAATGGCTTGGTAAGATTGTCAATAATTTCGCCCAACTGACCGGATTGGGAATAATAAATAGCCAGTACTTTTTTACTCATGCTTGCTTAAAAATCTTGTACATGCAATACTTTTGAAGTTTTGCTGTAATCAATAATGGCTTGCTGTACAACAGCGGGTAAATTTTTATAGGCTTTTATAATTAGCTGCTTATCAGCCTCAAGGTCCTGGTTATATTTTACAATTTTAGGGGCCTTTTCTTCAATAATGAGCCGCAAAAAATGATATTCGGCATTGTCATTATCATTGGCCAGGGCGGTTTCAAACCGGATACGGCCAGCCTTAAATAGCTTTAGTTTTTGAGCAGGCAGGGTTACCAACCCTGCTTTCCGCATTAGCAAAAAGCCTTCGTATGCTTCTTTTTCAGCTATGGACGATGCTGATACAATACTTATTTCGTTATCAATTTCTTCTTTATCGCCTGTTTTTATAACAGCGTAAAAGGTGGCCCTGTCAAATTTTACCGATACCACTTTTGCCTGTGCAACCACACCCAAAAGTATAAGAACAAGAGCAAACAACAGTTTTATTTTCATGACCATATTATTGACCGGTATATCCAGGGAAATCGCTTTTAAAACCTGCCGCATGTTTTACCCTGCGCCACCGCTAAAGCTAAGGCGGCACGCGGTATCCTCCTCCTTTCCCTAAAATTAGGGAAAGGCATCGCACAAGCCCCTCATGTCCTGTTTCTATTATTTTGTGCTATCAAGTTACCTTGCTAAACACTTATTCTTAAATGCGATTCCCGCCCGCTATCTCACAAATATAAAGATTAATTAGAATTGACTTATTTTTGATGTTTAATTAAATACTCAGATGTGGTTATGTGCAATAATATTTAGTGGATAACAATTAATATTCAAATAATCTTTTAAAACAAAACAACTAATTATATATTACCACATTAAATAATTGTTAAGTGCATACTAATAATAAGCAGTTTTCGGGCAGTTGGGCTATCATTTTAGGCGGATCAAGCGGCTTTGGTTTGGCGGCGATTGAAAAACTGGCTGCACATGGCATGAATATCGCCTTGCTTTACCGCGAAACGGCGGCACCTGAAAGAACGCTTAGACAACAACTGTTAAAGTTTGCAGAAAAAAATGCGGTTACCATTGCACCTTTCAATATCAATGCGCTTGATACCCCGGCACGCCAATTATTTATTAAAGAAATTGCCGCAACCATCCCAAAACAGGGTGTAAAACTTTTATTGCACTCTATAGCCCGGGGGAATTTAAAGCCGCTAATAGCAGATGATAGCCGCAGCGAACTTTCTATTGATGATATACAACTCACCACCTACGCCATGTCGACAAGTATACTGGAATGGGCGAGGGAACTATTAAAAGCCGGCCTGTTTAATGAAGATGCCCGGATAATCGGCCTGACCAGCGAGGGCGCGGATAAATACTGGGAGGGCTACGCGGCTGTTTCGATGGCCAAATCGTCGCTGGAAAGCTTGACTACTTACATGGCTGTCGAACTAAGTAAATACGGGTTAAAAACAAACTTAATACAAGCGGGAATAACTGAGACACCGTCGTTAATGCGGATACCGGATAGCAAAAAGCTATTGGAAAATGCCATTACACGAAACCCTTTTGGCAGAATGACAAAACCAAGCGACGTTGCTAATGTTATCTACCTGCTTTGTACTGATGAGGCGGCATGGATAAACGGCACTGTAATTCATGTTGATGGCGGGGAGCATTGTCGTTAGTGATTAGAGGTTGGTGATTGGAGATTAGTGATTGGAGATTAGTGATTGGAGATTAGTGATTGGAGATTAGTTGAATAAATTACAAGAAGCAAAGTGGGGAAATATTATCAATATAGCGATGGGTTTCAAACCCATCGCTATGAAAAGCTTTGATGGATAATGAATGACATATTAAAATACTTACCCTATAAATCCTCATTCCTATTTGTGGACAACATATCCGCATTGGATGATAATGGAGTTACAGGCGATTATACCCTAAAAAGTGATGCGTTTTTTTATGAGGACCATTTTCCAGGTAACCCGGTTACGCCGGGGGTTATCATTACCGAGATCATGGCGCAGATAGGGTTGGTGGTATTAGGGATACATTTAATGATAAGCGGAACAAACAAAGATGGTTTTGTTATGGATGAATCGTCATTCCCTTTATTAACATCAACCGATGTATCGTTTTATAAAATGGTTTTGCCCGAAGAAAAAGTTATTGTAACTTCCAAAAAACAATATTTTCGCTTTGGCAAATTAAAATGTTTAATAGAAATGCATAATGCAACCCATGAATTGATTGCAAAGGGCACATTTTCGGGCGTTATTAAAAACGCGGCTATCAAGGGAGAAAACAATGGGTAACCGTGTTGTTATTACAGGTTTAGGGGTGGTTTCGCCAAATGGCATCGGGGTAACTGATTTTTTGAAGGCTATACAAAACGGCGTTTCGGGTATCAAATTCGTGCCCGAATACGAGGATCTGAAATTTAACTGCCAGGTAGCCGGTCACCCCGAGTTTGAATGGGAGCAGTTGCGTAATTATATTTCAGAAACATCGTTATACGGCTTAAAAGGTAAAGGCATTGCCTATGGCATAAAAGCCGCGCTGGATGCGTGGATGGATGCCGGCAACGAAATTGTTAGCGAAGAAACGCTTTGGGAAACCGGTTGTGTATTTGGCAGCAGCGTTGCCGATACCGATGTTATAAAAACCGCCATTACGCGTGTTGATGCCAAAGAATCAAAAAAGTTGGGATCGCGCGTGGTCGAGCAGATCATGAACAGCGGTATAACGGCTTATATTTCCGGCAGGTTGGGCTTAGGCAATAAAATTATTAATAACTCGGCGGCTTGTGCCACCGGCACCCAGGCTATTTTTATGGGCTACGAGTATATCAAATACGGAATGGCCAAACGCATGGTGGTAGGCAGCAGCGAATTTGTAGACCGCTATGTTTTTGGCGGGTTTGATTCCATGCGGGTGTTGTCAAGAAAGTTTAATGATGAGCCTGAACGCGCATCACGGCCAATGAGCATGTCCGCAGGCGGTTTTGTACCGGGGTCGGGCGCGGGTGCATTTGTGCTGGAGGATCTGGACTATGCCTTAAATCGAGGCGCAACAATTTACGCGGAAGTTTTAGGCGGGTCAACCAACTCGGGTGGTCAGCGTAACGGCGGTTCGATGACTGCGCCGAGTTCGGCAGGGGTTGTCAGGTGTATTCAAGATGCTATGAATGATGCAAAAATAAACCCGGCAGCTATAGATTTAGTAAGCGGGCATTTAACGGCCACAATAGCTGATAAGCTGGAGATTCAAAATTGGGTAGAGGCGTTAAAACGCAAAGGCGATAACTTTCCGCTGGTTAATTCTTTAAAATCAATGGTAGGCCATTGCCTTAGCGCGGCAGGCTCGATTGAGGCAGTTGCCGCAGTATTGCAAATAAAACATAACTTTGCCCATGCAAATCTAAACCTTGAAGATCCTAACCCGGAAATTTTAGAATTGATAGGCGCAAACAATTTACCAGTAACAAAGGTAGACAGAGTGATAAACGTTGTCGCAAAAGCTAATTTTGGCTTCGGCGACGTAAACTCTTGTTTAATAATTTCAAAATACGCTAATTAATGGATAGAACGGCTATATTAAGTGAATTAAAAAAGGTGCTGAGCCCGTATACGGAGAACAAAGAACAATTGAACGGGATTACCGAGGATACAGACCTGATAAAAGATTTAAAGATCAACTCGGCCAATTTGGTTGATATTATTATAGACGCGGAGTCGCAATACAATATTGAAATTGATTTTGACGCTGCCGAAAAAATGTACAACGTGGGAAATTGTATCGACGTAATTTCCGAAAAGCTGAACAAGACCGCGTGAAAAGCGCCGGCAATGATATCGTAGCATTAAACGCTATTGATATTCAGCGCACCACATCCACTGCCTTTTATTCAAAATTTATTATTCCCGAAGAACGCGCATTTTATCAACAGCCGCAATTCGGGGCTGTTCCGTTTCAAAACTTTGTTTGGTTACTATGGTCGGTAAAGGAATCGGCATATAAATATTTAAAAAGGTTGCAGCCCGATTTGGTATTCTCCCCGTCAAAACTCATAATTCGAAATATTACGGTACCACATATTCAGTCAACCGCCGAAGCTGCTGTTTGGGAAAGCGGTAATAAAAATGAAGAATTTCATACCGGCGAAGTAATATCCGGAACGCATCGGCTTTATTTTCGCTCAAAAATAACCGGGGGATTTATTGCATCGATAGTTAATGATACTCCTGGTTTTGAAAATGTTTACTGGGGCATAAAGTCTATTCAAAATACAAGTTATGAACACCAGTCAACAGAAGTCCGGGAATTTATATTAAATAAGCTGAGACAAATTTTATCCGTTGATAATTTGCGGATAGAAAAAACATCCGAAGGATGCCCCGTTGTGTTTAACGCTGAAAATTTGTTGGATATTGCTGTATCATTCACCCACCACGGTTATTTTGTCGCTTATTCTTTTTACAGCGTCAGTAGTTGAGCGTTCTGTCCCTGGCCCGCAAACGCTGTATATTGCGAATGATAGAAAGTGAAGCCTGTATCACTTTAGTTTAATAAGCCGTCATATACAAAAAGTATCTGCCGTTATTAGTATATCCCCGGCCAAAAGTTTATTCCAATCGGACTTTTATTAACACGTCCGTGCGAATGGTCGGAAAACTTGTGGTCCCGAAACAATTTTTGGATGGTGATTTGACGGCACTGCATTTCTGACTTAGTAGTATCAGCCTTACCTGGTTGATCAACTGTGGTAGTTGTTTTTTTCATGATGTCCCCCTTTAAATTTTACGTGGCGGTAACAATTGGTAGTACTAAGGTAAGCACAAAATAAATTATCTGCAAGTATTTTGTAAAGAAAATGTTACAAAAAATTTCGATAACAAAAAAATCCCCCAACTACTGCCGGGAGATTTTCAAACAAATCAAACAAATCACAATTAATTAATCATATATAAAGCTGCCATCACCACGGCGTTGCATTACCCTGCCGTGGCGTTTACCTACACCGCTCCATTTTTGCAGATTAAGGGTAAAGCTCACCAGCACGTAGCGGCTTAGCGAATTGGTTTTGGTATCGGTATAACCGCTGGTGGTTACTGCGCGGTTAATATAATTATTCTGGTCAAACACGTCAAAGGCCGAAATTCTTAAAAGGCCATTTTTCCTTGCAAAAAATTCCTTTTCTAAATAAAAGTTGGCTACGAACGGATTTTTCGTAATGTTGGCACCTATGCCCTGTATGTAATTCTTACTGACATTATATTCTATTGTAAAAGTACGGTCTTCAAGCAGGTAAAACTTGCCCTCCAGGTTTAGCGCGGTAGTTTTTATATGGCTGTCCAGTGAATTCTGGAGCGTATTATAAGTACGGTTGTCATCAAAAGAAACATACGGGTTGATCTCAAGCGAGGTATTAGGATCCATCCGTGGACCAAAACGTTCATTAAATTCCCAGTTTGTTAAATGTGTAGGCGAAAAGTCGTTCAGATCGCGTGTAAGGTGATAATTGATCGAGCCGTTTAACTCCAGGTTATAATTCCTGTTATCCAATTGTTTAGCAACATTATAATTGGTATTGAAACTTTTTGAACCCGACAAATTAGCGTAATAAGTTTCGTTAAGATAGTTTTTTAACGCAGGTTGATACAATGGCACCGAGTTGGTTATGATCTGATCCTGGTAATAATTGGCATGCGTATTGACCGAAAAATTAAATTTTGAATCGGGCAAATAATCGTTAAACTGCAGGATAACTGTATGCGTAAACTGAGGCTTTAAATTGGGGTTCCCGAATAAGGGATTAGTGGGATTTGAATAATTCGGTAAGGGTTGTATCTCGGTAAAAGTTGGCTCGGTTGGCGAACCGGTATAGTTAAGCGATATTCTTTCTGTGCGCGACCATACATATTGAAACCTGAAAACAGGTATAATATAAAAGTCATTACGGTCTGTTGATGTTGCCTTACTGATATTGGCCCCCTCTAAATGCGTGGGTATGACCCTGGCCCCCAACGAAAGGTTATAGTTGGTTTGATTAAGCCGATAATTTACCGACACGTTTTCCTGCCTGAACGAATACCTGTAAATATTACTTAATGAATCTATTACGGAAGCAGCGCCGGCAGGGTTTATGTTGCTGGTGATTGCTGTATTGCTGTATCCGCGGTAAATTAATTGCCCAACAAATTCTAATTGCGAAAGCTTGGTAAGCGGCTCGGCATATTGAATGCTCACCCTGTCGCTTTTGCTAAAGTTTGTACGGTCAACTGTGCGGTGTACCAATGAGTCTTTTAATAAGTTTTGTAAAGAATCGCGGTACAGGATCGTGTTATTTTGGGCAGTATTTTGCTGCTGGTTGTTATTGCTTAAAGTATACTGGATAGAAAAAGCCCTGCGGGGAGTTTTAAATTTATACACATATAACGCCAGTATACCATAAGCTGGCTGGATGTTTTGACTTACAGAAAGGCCCTGGTTATACTGGTTAATAAAACCTGTTTGTGTACCTGTGGCATTGGCTGTATTTGTGTTATTAGAGTAGCTGAATGAAGGGGTTATCCGCAAAAAGTTCGTACTATCCGGATGGTAATCAAATTCAAAGCTGGCATTGTGTGTTTTGGTATTATTTTGCGAGGTATTGTAGTTGGTAAAATTAGTAGTACCTGAAATGGCGGGTTGATTGGCCGTAGCTTTAACAAAGTTATTGGTTTGGCCGTCGCTGTTGGTGATAGCATAGGTATCATTATAGGTATACCGGTAATTCATGTTAACTTCAACCGATTTACTCCACTGATCGCGGTAACCTACTGAAGGGTTACCTGAAGTAGTAGTACCCCCGCTTCCGCCCGAGCCGCCTCCAGCCTGCCCGCCACCACTGGCATTGATGCCGGTACTTGGCACACCATTTACCGTATTTTTAAAATCGCCTATTGTTTCTAACTGCTCATTGGCATTTATTCGCTGTAAAAAAATCTTATAATCATACCGGTCGTCGCTGCCGTCACTTGCTGTTCCGCGGGCTATGTCGCCTACCGATCTGTCATCGCGGGTGGTGATGTTTAATACCTTTTGCGGATCGCCGTCTTTTATACCTGTCAGGCCGGCCTGGTCGCCATAGTCATCAACTACCTGTATCTTGTCTACTATATCCGCAGGCAGGTTTTGAATGGCCTGGGCAACATCACCACCGGCATAATCCTTACCGTTTAGCCTGGCCTTGGCTATTGCCTGTCCCTGGTATGATGCCGAACCATCTGACCCGATCTCAAACCCCTCCATTTTTTTCAGCAATTCATCAACGGTTGAATTTTCACGGACATGGTAATCGCTTGCCTTGTATTCAACGGTATCAGTTTTATAAATGATGCTTGGCGTACCATTAATATTTACCTCCTCAAGTTGCTTTTGATCGTCCTTAAGTTTAATGGGACTTAAGATTAATTTTTTTAAAACATCATTCATTTTAAACTGCTCGGTAAATGGTAAAAAACCTATACTTTTCACCGAAACATAAAAAGTGGCCTCCTTTACATTTTTAAAAATAAATATCCCGTCAGGATTGCTGGCAAGCCGCAAGGTGTCTTTTTTCGACGTTAACAATATGTTGGCACCAATAACAGGCTGGCCTTTTGAGTCGAGAATTATACCGCTTACTTCGCGTATCACTAATGCCGCAGGTAAGGGAGCAGGTGTTGTTGCAGCGCCACCCCTGCCGCCTCCGCCACGTTGTGCAAATAACTGGCCTGTTAATAATATCAATCCCGCAATAAGTATTAGTTTTTTCATGTGACAGGGGTTCATGCAATAAAATAATATCTACTATCGTGTTATTTATCATTTTCAGCGTGACCTATATAGGTCAGCAGCTTATCTTTATAATTGTCGCTAACGGGTATTTCAATATCGGCAAGCATTAGCCGGTTCTTTTTAAATGAAGTTATCTTATCCAGCGAAACGATGTATGATTTATGCACGCGGGCAAAACCCTCGTTTGGCAACTTTTCTTCTATAAAGCGCATGCTCAACCGGGTTATAACCGCTTTAGCCTGGTTTTTAAGGTATATTTTGATATAATCTTTTAGGCCTTCAACATAAATAATATCGGGTATATTGATACGCACAATAGAATAATCGGCATTTACAAAAATATAATCAGTGGTGGCCCCCTTTGCCGGTAATTCCTTTTGCTGCCGAAAATTAAACAATTCAAATGCCTTGTTAGCCGCCTTCAAAAAGCGCTCAAAGCTTACCGGCTTTAATATATAATCCACTACATCCAGGTTAAAGCCATCGAGCGCGTAATTATCATAAGCAGATACAATGATCACTATTGGCGGATTAGTTAGGCTGTTTAAAAACTGTATGCCTGATATACCCGGCATTTGGATATCCAGGAACATGAGATCGACCTGTTCACGGCCCATAAAGTCCATGGCCTCCATTACATTTTTGCATTTACCCTGCAATTGTAAATACGGAACTTTGAGCACGTTGTCTTCCATCAGCTCTAAAGCCAATTTTTCATCATCAACAAGCAGGCAACGTATCATGCGTTTAATTTAATTTTAAGGTCGGCAATAAATACTTTTTCGCTCTTTACAATGTCAAGTTTATAATTTTCTTTATATAACAGTTCAAGCCTTCTTTTCACATTGTTTAACCCAATGCCCGACGTTTTATCCTTTGAATGTTGTTGCGCTTCTATTGAGTTCATTACCTTAAAATCCAGCCAGCCGGTAGCATCATCAACACTCAGCATAATATTTATTTGCGGGTCATGGTCCGCGTCGCCGCCATGTTTAAAGGCATTTTCAACAAATGGCGCTAATAACATAGGTTCAATATAATAATCATTTATGTTTCCCGACGGATTAAAAGTAATTGTTATATCATCGCCAAAACGCAGCATTTGCAAGGCTATATAACTTTTTAAATATTCAACCTCGCGGCTGAGGGAAACTTTTTCATCATCATTTTCATAAAGCATATAGCGCATCAGGCCTGAAAGTTCAATGAGTGACGGTTCCAGCATGTCTGATTTTTTGCGGGCCAGCGATACCAGGTTGTTCAAAATGTTAAAAAGAAAGTGCGGGCTAACCTGCGACCGCAAAAAGCTCAGCTCGGTTTTCAGGCTTTCGTTCTCTTTTTCTTTCCGGATTTTTTCCTGGTTGCTATTGTCTGTAATTATCCGGTAGCTGATGCTGGTGCCCGCAATACATAAATAGGGAAGCAAGTTGGCAAAGTACCAAGTACTCCAACTTCTTTGTAAACCACGGAACGGCATACCTGGCCTTGGCCGTCCGCCGCCTCTGATATGGCCATGCAGATGACCGCCCGCAAGGGGCCTTGTAAGTAGCCTTGCAGGCTGCCCGGGTAAGTTTAGCAAACTGCTGATATAGTGCGAAAGAGACATCAGGCCGGCGACTAAAACAATCAGCGACAGGATATACAGCCAAATGTTTTGTTGTTTATAGATAACCGGGTATACAAAATAAGCGTTAAAATAAAAAAGGACTGCCAGTAAGGCGCTGTTGATCATGAGCCAATAATGCCAGTTGGTAAAACCGTCCCAGTTATTGGGGTTGCGAAAAATATAAGGTGCGATTATAACCAAACCCCAAAACAAAACATGCAGCGCGGGTTTTAAATAGTTGCCGGTATAAATAATTCTCAGCATTTTCATACTGAATAAATATAGCTGTTAATCAAACATCTTTTTTATTTATGCGACAAAAGCACGGGATAATTAGACAAGTACAACCAATTTAACGACTACGGGAAATTCAAGAAGCAAGAGTCAAGAAACAAGACAATTCCATATACTAATATCCTGACTCTTGGTTCTTCTTTCTTGTTTCTAATGACGGCTATTTTTTTGTAGCCAGCGTATATTTTCCCCAAAAGTCTGTAGGGCTTATCAGGGTTTGCATTTGCAGCATGCTGGTGGGTATTCCGCTGATGCCGCCGCCTGATGAGCCAGCGCCACCACCAAATCCACCGCCTGCACCACCACGGCCACCACCTCCGCCGCCGCCACCAAATCCACCGGCACCGCCGCCACCCGCACCGGCAAACATGGCACCCGCTCCGGGAAAGAGCGCGTTGATATCCAACCCGTTTAATTTAATGTTATAGTTAAATTCACTATTGCCCGCTGAGATCAGGTGAAGATATTTTAAAGGAATAGCCATTTCGCACGTCAGGTTTCCTTTAACATCGTAATCAATGGCTGCCTTTATGCCATACTCGTTATAAATGGAGATAACGCTATCTGGTATATCGCTAAAGCCACTTAATTTAATTTCTTTAACCATACTTAACGCTTTTTTGCGTAGGTTGGAAACAGCCGCCGAATCCATGTCGCCACCACGGCCACCACCGCCGCCTGCGCCCATTGAGATGATCTGGTTTCTCATACTAACCATGTCTACCAGCGGGAAAACGATGACATAGGCATCCTTGTCTTTTTTCTTGCCGGTTTTGTTTATGGTAAAATTTATCCCACCGGCTATAATTTTATTATTGTTAAGAGGGTCGGTTGATTTGAGTACCAGGTATAAGTTTTTATCGTCATTTGATATAGTGTAGAAAACTTCAGTAGTTTTGTTATAAGCCTGGAAAGTATCGTCCCACTCATTTAATTTGGCATCAACTTTAATATTGGCGGGTGCCCATACACTGCCTTCCTGTATGGTGTTTAGTTTTTGGCTGTAAACAGAAAAGCTAATGCTGACGAACAGCAAACAGGCCGTAAATATATTTATTGCTTTTTTCAGAGGTTTCATATCAAGTTTTTATTAACAGGGGTTTTTATTTTATAAGCAAATAAAGATAAGTATTCCTTTTATTTATTGCTATTACATTGTAGGATCAGCAGGGCAAACGCTATAAAAAAGCAGCAGGAATACTGATCGCCCATCATTAAACCGCTATTACCGCATATTATTGCGGTAAAACCTGCTATTGCCTCATATCCCCGCTTATAAACGCATTAAAACGTGGTATTACAATTATTTAAGTAGTTAATTATCATATAATTACAAATAGCTAAAATAAAAACAACGATTTAAGAATTATAAAAGAACTTATCCCAAGGTTAGGTTAGCTTGGCAATTAGACCTGCTATCTAATTATACAAAAAAAAAGGGACTTTATCAAGGTTTAACGCATAAAAATAGTTGACCCTGATAAATTCAAAAGGCAAGAAGCAAGAAAATACTGTCTTGCCTCCTGATAATCTGTTATTGCTTTTTGGCCAGGGTGTATTTACCCCAAAAATCTGTAGGGCTTATCATACTTTGCATATCCACCAGGCTTGGCATACCGGGTGGGGGCAAACCGCCACCGCCACCGCCGCCCATCGCAAATCCCCGGCCACCGCCACCGCCACCACCAAATCCACCGCCGGGAGGGCCCGGCATCGGTGCCCCTGGGGGCATCATGCCGGCGAGGTTCAAACCATTTAATTTGATGTTATAAGAAAACTCTTTAGGGTTACCTGCCGAAAAATGAAAATATTTAAGCGGGACTGCAATTTCGCAGGTAAGGTTGCCTGTAGCGTCATAATCTACCGCTGCTTTTACACCATACTCATTATAGATAGAAATAACAGAATCAGGTATATCTGTTGCAAAACCAAGCAGCTTGATGTCCTTGACCGATTTTAATGCCTGCCTGCGCATGGCTATGCCCGCCGAATCAGGCTTGCCGGTTAATGAACCCATACCGCCGCCACCACCGGGAGGCCCACCCATGCCACCGCCGCCACCACCTGCGCGTCGCTGCATCTGGCTTCTCATCGCTGCCATATCTATCATCGGGAAACCCACCACATAAGTATCTTTATCGTTATCCCTTTTTTTATCAGCGGTATTGATAGTAAAGTTTATTCCGCCCGCTATTATCTTATTATTTATTATCGGAACAATTGATTTAATGACGAAATAAAGGTTTTTGTCGTCGTTAGATATGGTATAATAAATATCGGTGGTTTTGTTATAGGCCTGGAAAGTATCGTCCCACTCGTTTAATTTGCCATCTATCTTAATATTTGCCGGTGCCCAAACGCTGTTTTGCTGTATGTTGTTTAGCTTTTGCGCTTGTACTACGGTGCTTAAAACAACAAGTACCAGGAAACTGATACTTGTCTTGATGATTTGCAACCTTTTGATCATGACAATTTTTTTAATTTATAGCAGGCAGTTTTATAACTACCAATATAGGATAAAAAAACATCTTTTTTGTTACACTGACACGGTTATTTAACATTATTTAACCGATATGCCTTTCAAAAAAATGCCATGAAGTGCTATATGTTGCCGGGGCATTTATTGATGCCCCGAAACCCGGTGTGGCTCATACAACTCTTCCAGCGTTGTTATTTCTTCATTACTCAGTTTAACACTCAGCGCAGCAATAGCATCTTCTAAATGGCCGGGTTTACTTGCGCCTATGATCGGCGCGGTTATAGCAGGTTTGGTAAGCATCCAGGCCAAAGCTATCTGTGCGTTGGGCAGGCCATGTTGTTTTGCTATTTCACTTACCCTGTCTACCGTTTCCATATCCTTTTGCGAATAAAGTGTTTTGCCAAAGGCATCGGTTTCAGACCGCTCGGTTTTACCGCCGGGCTTCCTTGTCAAAACCCCGCGTGCCAGCGGCGACCATGGAATAACCGCAATTTTCTGATCTTTACACAGCGGTATCATCTCGCGTTCTTCTTCCCTGTAAAGTAAATTATAATGCGGCTGCATTGATACAAATCTTGTCCAGCCATGCACATCGGCCAGGTAAAGCGCCTGGGCAAACTGCCAGCTATACATAGATGACGCGCCTATATAACGGGCCTTGCCTGCCTTTACCACATCATGCAGCGCCTCCAAGGTTTCTTCAATGGGTGTATTATAATCCCAGCGGTGAATTTGGTACAGGTCAACATAATCAGTCCCCAACCGCTTTAAGCTGGCATCAATAGCGCTCATAATATGTTTGCGCGATAAGCCCTTATCATTTGGGCCGGACCCCATAGGGTTAAAAACCTTGGTAGCCAAAACATAATCATCACGTTTGGCAAAGTCGCGCAGGGCGCGTCCCACTACCTCCTCGCTTGCTCCTGCTGTATAAACATCGGCTGTATCAAAAAAATTAATGCCTTCTTCAAACGCTTTTTTAATAAACGGGCGGCTTTCTTCTTCATTTAATGCCCAGGGCCATCTTTCGGTAGGTGTGCCATAAGTCATGGTGCCCAAACATAACCGCGAAACCATCATCCCGGTATTGCCAAATCGTACGTATTCCATAGTAGTTGTGAATTTTTATAAAATTACAATTTGAAACCGAACAAGTTTAGGCATTGCCCCGCCTGATTTAAATTAAGACATTAAAATGAAAAAAGTGCCATACCCTAACAAGGCCTGAAATCTGTTTTCCTGCATGGGCTCGAACCACGATCATCTGAACCAGAATCAGAGATGTTACCATTACACCACAGGAAAATAAGAATATTCAAAGGTAGGTATTTTTTTTATCCTGCTGAACTTGTTAAAATAATTTAACTTAGTGTGTTTCTAACTGACCCATTAAATGCCCTATAACATGAAACAAATTATTTGTTTTTTATGCCTCTTATTTTCCATAACCGCTTACGGGCAAAACCAAAAAGTAAATGACCTTGCCGATTTAGTTAACCCGCTAATGGGCACCCAATCAAAGGTAGATATGTCAAACGGTAATACTTACCCCGACATCGCGCTTCCCTGGGGCATGAATTCATGGACACCTCAAACCGGCAAAAACGGTGATGGCTGGCAATACACCTATGATGCCGACAAGATAAGAGGTTTTAAACAAACCCACCAGCCCAGCCCCTGGATGAATGATTATGGCGTGTTTTCGATTATGCCGGTAACAAAAAAAATGGTTTATAAAGAGAACGACCGGGCAAGCTGGTTTTCGCATAAGGCCGAAATTGCCAAACCTTATTATTATAGCGTTTACCTGGCCGACGCGGATGTAACCACCGAAATTACCCCAACCGAAAGGGCGGCGCAATTCAGGTTTACTTATCCAAAAACAGATAGCTCATTTATTGTAATAGATGCTTTCGACAGGGCGTCATACATTAAGATATTGCCAAAAGAACAGAAAATTATAGGTTACAGTACCCGGTATGCACGCGGAAAATACCCCAACTTTAAAGATTACTTTGTAATTTATATAGATAAGCCTTTTACCTATTCCAGCGTAAAGATCGTACCGCGAAATGCAACGCAAACCACCGCCCAGCCTGATTCTTTAGCGACCGAAAGTTACCACAGCATTGGTATTGTAGGTTTTAAAACTCAAAAGGGTGAGCAGGTACATTTAAAAGTAGCTTCATCATTCATCAGCTTTGAGCAGGCCGAACTCAACCTAAAAAGGGAACTGGCTAATGATAATTTTGACGCGACTAAACAAAAGGCCAAAGAAGTGTGGAATAAAACATTGAGCCGCGTGGCAGTTGATGGCGGCACTACCGATCAGTACAAAACATTTTATTCGTGCCTTTACCGCATGTTGTTCTTCCCCAATAAATTATACGAGATTGATGCCAAAAACCAAATTGTACACTGGAGCCCTTATAACGGAAAAGTGTTGCCCGGCTATATGTTTGGCGGTACAGGCTTTTGGGATACCTTCCGGGCGCTGTACCCTTTCCTTAACTTAATGTATCCATCCATTGTTAAAGAAATGCAGGAAGGATTGATCAATGATTATAAAGAAGGCGGCTGGCTGCCCGAATGGTCGAGCCCCGGCTATGCCGATATTATGGTAGGCAATAATTCAGCTTCGGTTGTCGCCGAAGCTTATTTAAAGGGCGGTCGCGGCTATGATATTAAAACTTTATATGAAGCGCTGGTGCATGATGCAAATAACGAAGGACCAATGCACGCAGTTGGCCGATTCGGCGTAAACTATTATAATACGCTGGGCTATGTGCCTTACGACGCAAAAATAGATGAAAATGCCGCCCGTACACTGGAATATGCCTATGACGATTACGCCATTTACGAACTTGGCAAGGCCATTGGCCGCCCGAAGGACGAGATTGAGGTATACCGGAAACGCGCCATGAACTATAAAAACCTGTTCGACCCGCAAACCGGTTTAATGCGCGGCAAAAACAAGGACGGCAGTTTTGAAACACCGTTTAACCCCTTTGAATGGGGCGATGCCTTTACCGAAGGCAATAGCTGGCATTATACCTGGGGCGTTTTCCAGGATATACAGGGCCTGGTTGACCTGATGGGCGGCAAAAAGAAATTTGTAGCCAAGCTGGATTCTGTTTTTTCGTTACCGCCAATATTCGACACGACATATTACCATGAAGTAATACATGAGATCCGCGAAATGCAGGTAGCCGGCATGGGGCAATATGCGCATGGTAACCAGCCCATACAGCACATGATTTATTTATACGGCTATGGCGGCGAACCCTGGAAAACCCAATATTGGGCCCGCGAAACCATGAACCGCATGTACAAAGCCACCCCCGATGGTTATTGTGGCGACGAGGATAACGGGCAAACATCGGCATGGTATGTGTTTTCGGCCATTGGTTTTTACCCGGTAACCCCCGCCAGCGACCAGTATGTTTTAGGCGCGCCGCTATTTAAAAAAATAACGCTGAGTTTAGAAAACGGCAAAAAAGTAATTATTAACGCACCTGCCAACAGCGCGGTAAATAAATATATCAATACCATGCTATATAATGGCCGGCTATATGATAAAAACTGGCTAAACCATAGCAGGTTAATGAAAGGCCCTGTCATCGACTTAAAAATGACCGCGCAACCCAATAAAAACCGGGGAATAAAAGACGATGATGTGCCGTTTTCTTTATCGGGGAAGAATTCGGCCTGGTGAGTATTGAATGGTGCGTTGTGAAATGTGAGCGATGAAACTTAGTTTTAAAAACTAAGTTTAACAGGCTGCAAACCGCCAACTGAATTAACTTTTATCAACCAGGTTATACCCCGCTTCGTCATACCTGGGGCCCGTATTCGGATATTTGGCAAGCAGATTTTCTATTGCTGTTAAATTTTCAGCCGATAACACCACATCAACGCTACCTGCGTTGTCTGCCAGTTTATCTCTTTTTTTAGTGCCTGGTATGGGTATGATGTTTTCGCCTTGCGCCAATATCCAGGCTAAAGCCAGTTGCGCCGGGCTGCAATGCAGTTGTTGTGCCAACGCGGCAAATGCTTGTGTCAATTGCTCGTTATTTTGCTGGTATTGCTGCTGGTAACGGGGCAGGTTTTTACGAAAATCATTATCCTGAAGTTCTTTAATATTTAAGGTATTGGTCATCAACCCCCTGGCCAGCGGACTAAATGGAACCAATGTTATACCCAATTCTGTACATGCGGGCAGCACACTTTCTTCTACGTCGCGGGTTAACAATGAGTATTCGCTTTGCACCGCGCTTATCGGATGCGTAGCATGCGCTTTGCGGATAGAAGTTGCCGATGCTTCTGAAAGCCCCAGGTAGCGCACTTTCCCTTGCTTTACCAATTCCCCCATTGCGCCCACCATTTCCTCAACCGGTACATTCGGATCAATGCGATGTGCGTAATACAGGTCGATCACGTCAATTTTTAAACGTTTTAAACTGGCTTCAACTGCCGTTTTCATATACTCGGGCCTGCCGTCAAATTTCATCCCCGTCCCATTGGCGTTAGGCCGTTGTGTAAAGCCAAACTTTGTGGCTATAAATATTTTACCCCGGTTAGGCACCAATACTTTGGCTACCAGGTCTTCGTTTTTTCCGCTGCCATAAACATCGGCGGTATCCCAAAAGTTAATGCCCAGGTCGAGCGCGTAATGCAAGGTGGCGATTGATTCTTCATCATCAGGCAAGCCATAGGCATGGCTCATGCTCATGCAACCCAAGCCAATTGCCGAAAGTTGTTCGCCGTTTCCGAATTTCCTGTATTTCATAGGGCAAAGTTATGGATTAGTAATGCCAGGAGCCTAATATTTTTACTTAATTGCAAAAAAAAAAAGCGCACCCGGCCCCCCGGTATGCGCTTCCACTATTAACAAAACTAACTATTATTGAAACTAATTATTATTAAATTTACTTACACTTACCCTTTTGTTCCAGATCGCTGATAAAGGTGGTTAACTCGCGGGTAAAGGTGTCCAGGTCTAATGCCGATTGCTTCATAAATTCTACGATCTTCTTCAAATCTTCCGGCGAGTTTGCATGCTTTTCAATGAGCGCTGCCATACCCAGGATATTCGCCACCGGCTGCCTTACTTTATGATGGGTCATAAACATCATTTCTTCCAGCCCGTGAACGTACTCTTTTAAAAAGTCTTCACCCTTATTGCTTTCATTATAAGCGCCTATCAGTTCGTCGGTGCGCTTTTTCTTTTCCGCGTCTTCGGCTATCAATTTTATTTTATCAGTGCCCGGCTCAATATGGTGTTTGGCTTTCCCGCCGTTTTGAAATACAAATCCGGATTTTAAAATAACCGGTTCGGCGGGTATTTTAAACTTATTAGCCAATGTATTAATAAAGCTAAATACGGGTTGGTTTTGAATTAAAAAAGTCATGGTTGGTTTATTTTATACCTTTTATCTAAACAGTAACCTGTTGATCAATCAGCGAAGCGTCTTCATTCGCCATCGCAATCAGTTTATAAATATCGACCACATTGCCCGGGCATTTTTTTAATGAATAAATTTCATGATGGCCTATAATATGCTTCCTGTCAATAGGGATATCCCACCGCAAACTGATGGCCCTTATTAAGCTGCTGCTGGCGTTATACATCTCATCCGTCCATTCTGTATTAACATCACCTTCATGTTCAATGCCTATCGTATAATAATCAGGGCTGATGTATAGCCCGTTTTCAGTTTGTTTAATTAGTTCCCACGTGGGGGCATTAACCCTCCCGGCATGATAGGCCGCGTCTTTTTCATTTACATACTGATGCACTTCGCCAAATTTACCTATGCCGTAATGAGCCGATGTTTTTGAAATAGTACTTTGAAACCAGCTATCGGTACCATACAAGGTGCCCTGCATTATATGTATCACTATAGCTTCAGGCTTGTAGCTTTTGCGGCCCGGAGAAAAATTGGGACTCGGGATGTTTATAATATTCATATACTTATATTTTTATTGTTATTATTTACCGCAGCAGGCCCGGCAGCTCCCTAATGCTGCCGGTTGCCCTGCCCGGTTACAACTAATTAATTAACTAACGAGACAAAGGTGAGTAACCCATAACATATCTGATACCGTAAAAACACCCTTTTTTATAGGGTGTTTTTACGGTATTAAATAGGGTGTTTTCACGTTGGTATTGTGATATTTAATATTCATTTTAGTAGTATTATTAATTACAACTTAATCAACCATTATTTCACATTTAAACTTTAAAGATTATGAAAAAGTTACTATTGCCCCTTATCACATTAATAATTGGTTTTGCTGCCGGTTATTATTTTACCAAAACCAAAGCCCCTGCTGCTACCGCTCTTACCGGTCCATTCACATCAGGGAACAGTATTAGCCAGGAGGAAGCACAAATGTTAGTAGATACGTTCGGGATGTATGGCATGGAAGATGCCCACCACAAGCCGGGCGGAAAGGGCTCAAGGACCCGTAGCGCATTTATTCCTTTAGCAGAGCTGGATAGTTTATGTGCCGCCCTAAATGCCGAAAGATTGATAAACCACGTTACCGATGGGATACGTATTTACTTTGGCCGGTACCCTAAAATGCAAATGGATGGGAAAACGCCGTATGAACATGCATTCCACAATACTATTATCCTGGTTTCTACCAAAACTGCCCATGTATTACCAAAAGGCTCGCTTGATTCTGTAAAGATACATCTGGATTATTTCGGTTCGCAGAATAAAAAACTGGTTTTGCGCATGTTTACGGATCCGCAAAACAGGAATGCGCTATGCCCGGATGATTGCGACGGGGCCACACTGGTTTGCCCTGACCCAACCGACCCAAGCTGCACCGGCTGCAACCCCTGATCAAGTTAAAAAAACAAATATGTATTTAGGAATTATTAGTGAAATAGCCTGCTTTATAACAGCGCTCATTTGCCTGGCGAAAGATAAAAGCTTCGCGTGGCGGGGCATGATACTTTTGATGCTGGTAACCTGCATAACGGAAATTTCCGGGGCATTGATGAGCCATGCGCATCATCACAACCAATGGCTATATAATATATCCATTGTTTTTGAAGCCTGCCTTACCAGTTTAATGTTTAACACTATCCTGGGTAAATATATTAACAGCAAGCCCATTATTTTAAATGGGCTTGCTTTAATGTTGCTGTTGTATATTTACGAGTTATTTGATCATGGTTTTTTTGTTTTTAACAATATCACGGCAACGGTTATGTCGGTTGTTTTTGTGATCTATAGTTTTTATTATTATTTCCTGTTAATCAAAGATGAGGCGTACGTTGCCCTTCAGCGGGCTGCTCCGTTTTGGTGGATAACCGGGGCTTTGTTCTTTTACTTTGGCAGTACGGCAGTCAACCTGTTTTATCCATTCCTGGTCGACGTAAAAATGGGAGGACATAACATTACTTATTATATATTCCCATCACTTAGTGTAATATTATATAGCTGCTGGATATATTCATTCATTTGTAGAAAATGGGCAACAACATCGGAGAATTAATTTTAATAGCTACGCTGATATTTTTATTAGCCCCTCTTTTTATTATTTTATATGTTTTGATCTACAACCGGCGCAAGATCAGGCATATAGAAGAAAAAGAGCAGATGAAGATCGCTTTTGACTCTGAAATTGTAAAAACGCAATTAGAAGTGCAGGAGCAAACCATGCAAAGTATCGGTGCCGATTTGCACGATAATATTGGCCAGTTGTTAAGCTTGAGCTCTATTACTTTAGGTTCCATACAATTGGACGACCTTGAAAAGGCACGGCAAAAAATTGATGCGGCGATTGATCTTACAGGCCGTTCAATCAAAGAAATGCGGCTGCTGGGCAAATTATTGCAGGGAGACCAGTTAATAGGCGTAGGTTTATCAGAAGCCATTTATCATGCAATTACCTGGATGGAAAGATCAGGCAAATTCCAGATAAATTATGTGAATGAAGGCGAGATGCCATCTTCGGGCAACCTGGATAAAGACCTTATCATTTTTCGTATATTACAGGAGGTGATGAATAATATCATCAAGCACTCTTTTGCTACGCAGATAAATATTCAACTGGCATATATTGAAAAAAAGATGCGGTTAGATATTGACGATAACGGTGTAGGCTTTAATGCCGGTAACCTGCCGGCATCCCAAAAGGGAATGGGGCTGCAAAATATGAGCAAAAGGGCCGGTATAGTAGGCGGCGAGGTGATGATCAGGTCTCAGGAGAATAAAGGTACCCGTATAAGTGTAATTATCCCATACCCTTAAAAATGAAAACTAATCAAATTCGTATTGCCATTGTAGATGACCATTCTCTATTCAGAAGCGGTGTAGCCGCCCTTATGCAGGAATTTGATGACCTGCATGTTTTATTTGAAGCTGGCGACGGAAAGCAAATGCAGCAAATGATCAATAAACAATTGGTGCCGCATGTTATATTAATGGACATCAATATGCCGGTTATGGACGGTTACCAGGCTACAACCTGGTTGAAGAGCAATTATCCCGAGGTCAAGGTTTTAGCGCTTAGCATGTATGAAGATGACAAGGCGGTAATCAACATGATAAAATGCGGGGCTTGTGGGTATTTGTTAAAAGAGTCGAAACCCGTAGAAGTACTGGAAGCTATCAAAACTATTTACGAAAAGGGGATTTACATCAACGAACTGGTTTCGGGCAAAATGATCCGGTCGGTTTCGTCCGATAACACACCTGTTTTAACAAAAAGTGAAATTACTTTTTTAGAATTATGCTGCACTGAATTAACCTATAAAGAAATGGCCGACCAGATGTTTGTAAGCACGCGTACGGTAGATAATTACCGCGAGGCGCTTTTTAGAAAACTAAACCTGAAATCAAGGACCGGCCTTGTTTTGTATGCCATACAGAATGATATAGTGAAGCTTTGAAAAAATTCCTATTTTAGCTATCTCAAAACCCAACCTCATGATCCACTCCTCCAAAAAAACAATTTATACCATAGCCATTGCAGCCACGCTGGCGTTATGCGCTTTCAGTATTAAGCCATCAAACGACCCAGTTTTTAAAAATCTGGACAAAAGCGTAAAGCCGGGCGATGACTTTTTTATGTATGCAAATGGGGGCTGGATAAAGGAAAATCCCATTCCGCCCGCGTATTCAAGCTGGGGTATCGGTAACGTGGTGGGCGAAGAAATTAAAGTGCGTCTTAAAAAAATTGTGGAAGATGCCATGGCCGCCAACGCGCCAAAAGGTACGGCTACGCAAAAGATTGGTGATTTTTACTATAGCGGTTTGGATACGGTGACCATTGAAAAGGCGGGCATTACGCCGTTGCAGCCCATGCTTGCCATGATTGATAATATTAAGGATGTGAAAGACCTGGTGCATGTTAGCAGCTATTTAAATACGTATGGTACCCGCAGCTTTATTGGCGCGGGTGTTGGGCAGGATGCTAAAAATAGTTCTAAAAATGTGGTGCAGTTACGCCAGGGCGGCATCGGCCTGCCTAACCGCGATTATTATTTCCGTACGGATGCCCGTACTACCCGTGTGCGCGACGAATACCGTACTAAACACCTGCCTGCTATGCTGATGTTAAGCGGTTGGGATGCGCAAACCGCCGCTAAAGGTGCAGAAAGTGTTTTTAAAATTGAAAAATACCTTGCCGAAAACAACCGCAAGCTGGAAGATAACCGCGACCCCTACCGCAACTATAACAAAATGACGGTAGCCAAGCTTGGCGAGTTAACCCCCGAAATTAACTGGACAGATGTCTTTAATACAATGGAGCTAAAAGCGGTCGATTCGGTAATTGTGGCGCAGCCTGAATATTATACTGCTGTTAACACCGCCTTGAAAACATTTACCATTGACGATTGGAAAGCCTACCTGCGCTGGAAGCTGATATCGGGCAACGCCGCTTATTTAACCAAAGCTATTGAGGACGAAAATTTCCGTTTTACCGGCACTGTGATAAGCGGGCGTAAAGAACAGTTACCACGCTGGAAACGCGTACTGGATAACGAGAACAGCATTATGGGCGAAATATTAGGTCAGTTGTTTGTTAAGGAATATTTTTCGTTACAGGCTAAAGAGCGGTATACCAAAATGGTCGAGGCTATGCGTTCAGCTTACCGCGAACATATTGAAAAGCTGGATTGGATGAGCCCGGCTACCAAACAAAAAGCATTGATCAAACTAAACGCCGTTCACCCAAAGGTGGGTTACCCGGATAAATGGAAGGATTATTCAACGTTGATCATCGACCGTTCATCGTATGTAGGCAACGTTATTCGTGCCAGGCATTCGGCTTATTTGATCAGCGTAGCTAAACTGGGTAAACCTGTTAACCACCAGGAATGGGGCATGACACCGCAAACTTACAACGCCAGTTATAGTCCATCAAACAATGAGATCACTTTGCCTGCAGCTCAGTTTATTATCCCCGGTGTTAAAGATGCCGATGTGGACGATGCGGTGGCTTACGGCTACGCGGCTGCCAGTACTATCGGTCACGAAATGACACATGGCTTTGACGACGAAGGTCGCCAGTTTGATGCCAAAGGCAACCTGAAAGCCTGGTGGACACCGCAGGACTCGACCAAATTTACTAAACGTGCTAACATGCTTGCCGACCAGTTTAGCGGGTACGTAGTGCTGGATAGCCTGCACGTAAATGGCAAAGCCACTTTAGGCGAAAACATTGCCGATTTGGGCGGCATTGTAATAGGTATAACCGCGTTCAAAAAAACCGAACAATACAAGCAGGGTAAAAGCATTAACGGCCTTACGCCCATGCAGCGTTTCTTTTTAGGCTATGCATTGGGCTGGCTGGGCCATATCCGCAATGAGGCTTTGGCAAACCAGATATTAACAGATGTACATGCACCGGGATTTTTACGGGTTAATGTTCCGTTTACTGATGTGCCTGAGTTTTATACAGCATTTCATATAAAACCAGGCGACAAAATGTATTTAGCGCCGGATAAAAGGGTGAAGATATGGTAAGTCTTAATAGCGGTCTTTAAAACCCCGTAAGTCTTTCATGCAGTATCAATCCCGGATCGGGTATATTTTTAACATATTTCTCCTTTTCGGAATAACGGCAAACACCGGGATAATCGCCTGCGCAACCCTCCATATCAAACATCAGTTGAAAATGCAGGTGGGGTGGCCATTGGCCATTTTCGGTTACATCGCCAAAAACCCCTATTTGCTGATTAGCATTAATGGGTTGGCCAACAACCAGCCCGTCCAGGCTTTTGCGGCTTAAATGCCCGTATAGGCTGTATAGATTAAGTCTATCCAGATGATGCGCTAAAATTATGGTGGGGCCGTAGTCACCAAAATTATTATTGTCATGAAAGCTATGCACAGTTGCTTCCAAAGGCGAGTAAACCGGTGTTCCGGCCCGGGCCCAAATGTCTACACCCAAATGTAAACGACGGGGTTCGCCATCGGTATCAAAATGGGAACTGCGGGCATATACTGTGCGATGCTCCATGTATCCCCCAATACCATAACGGCGCTTACTATTAGCAAGCTTTTGGTTGATGTAACTGGTAAACTTATCGGTGTCGCCAACAATATCAGCGCTCAATTCGGTATTGGCTGACGTAAAATCAAATTGAAACAACAGGTCAGTGTTGGGATCAAAATCTACAACCTTTCCAACAAATGTTTGATGGGTTCTTAAATATTGGGCTAATCGCGCGGTCGCATCCATTTAAAAAGGATGTTATTCTATATCGGGTTGTCTTTCTTCCTTGTTTATCTTATCAAATATCTTATCCATGCGCTCAACATATTCGCTGGTGTCGTCAATAAAAAACTCCAGTTGCGGTATTATCCTCACCTGGTCTTTTATACGGCCACCCAGTTTATAGCGTATTTCTGATGCATGCGATTTGATAGTTTGGAGGGCCAAAGCTGTATTGGCCATATTAAAAAAACTTAAAAATATCCGCGCAATAGCCAGGTCGGGGGTTACCCGCACTTTGGTAATGGTTACCATAGTGTTTGGCAAATAGTTCATGCCCTCGCGCTGAAATATAGCTGCAAGATCTTCCTGTATAACCCCGGCAAATTTTTGTTGACGTTTTGATTCCATAGTAAAGTAATTAACGCCAAAGTGGCAGTAGAGTTTTAATATTTAGGCAAAAGTATAAAGGTTGAAAGACGTAAGGTAAAAAATATTTTAATTATTATCCGGCAAATATAGGCACATGGTCAAAATATTTTATCCGCTAACAATCACCCGTACCTTTGACAGGGGCCCTTTTGTGATAAATGGCAGATTCCCAACCCCTGGTTACCCGATCTTCAATTAAAACAACTGCTCAATAATATCATCCGTCGATAATCCGTCAGCTTCGGCGTGGTAGCTGCGCACAATACGGTGGCTCAAAATAGCTTTAGCTACGGCCTGCACATCTTCAATATCAGGCGAGTATTTGCCATTGATAACCGCATGACACTTGGCACCTAAAATTAAATACTGCGATGCCCGCGGGCCTGCACCCCAGTTTAACAGGCGTTTTACCTGAGGGGCGGCAAACTCGCCATCGGGGCGTGTTTTTGAAACTAATTTAACTGCATATTCCAGCACATGGTCGGTAACCGGTATGTTGCGCACCAATTGCTGAAAGTAAATGATCTGCTCGGCATTTAGCTGCTTGGTTACGGTATTAACCCTGGTACCGGTGGTATTTTTAACTACCAGTAATTCTTCGGCAAATGAAGGATAATCCAGGCTTACCTTAAACATAAAGCGGTCAAGCTGCGCCTCGGGCAAAGGATAGGTGCCTTCCTGCTCAATAGGGTTTTGAGTAGCCAAAACAAAAAACGGCTTGCCCAGCTGGTGCGTAACGCCCGCAGCTGTAACCGATTTTTCCTGCATCGCTTCCAGCAACGCGGCCTGTGTTTTAGGCGGGGTCCTGTTTATTTCGTCGGCCAGGATAATATTGGAAAAAACCGGCCCCGGTATAAACTTAAATGTCCTGTCCTCGCCCAATATTTCCGATCCTATAATATCCGAAGGCATTAAGTCGGGAGTAAATTGTATACGGTTAAAATCAAGGTCAAGCACCTGGGCAACCGTTTGAACCAACAAGGTTTTTGCCAATCCCGGCACACCAACCAGCAAGCAGTGCCCGTTACTAAAAATAGATATCAGCACGAGCTTAACTACCTCGTCCTGCCCTATTATAACTTTGCCTATTTCAGTACGTATTTGCTCGAAAGCTTGTTTTAACGCGTCGGCGGCTTCCACATCAGACTTGTGTTGCATATATTTTTATTGATTAACTTGAGCGGTTGTAATAGGTGTAGCCCACCCTGTTAATTGCGGGCATGATTGATATTCCGGGTCAATTTTAATATAAGTTTCTTTTCTTTTTTTCTCAAACCACTCGCTCATCGTCTTAGATATTTTAGCTTCACTGGCCGCTTCTTTGATCCTCGGAAAATCTTCCGCCATATTAGCTTTATGCGCATTAATTACTGACCGTAAATAATATATTTTATAAGTCTTTTTTCCGGTGTTATCTAATATCAGTTGTGGCTTTGATATCTCGCCCACTTTCATCGTATCAATAACCAGCGCTATCTGCGGGTCAAGCCTGTCTGTAGGTATACGGGTGGTGCGCACCTGCACATTGTCGGGGTTTAACAGCATACCTCCATTAAATTTAGTATCCTTATTGTCTGAATAATAGGCAGCGGCACTTGAAAATACGTCATCGCTCATTTTTGCTACTTTATGCAGGTTACCGTAAACGGTATCTGCTTTAAGTTTCGCCCTGTCAACGCTTTCCTCGGTAATTTTTGGCATAATTAAAATATGCCGCACATGCACTTGTTCGCCCCGGCGCTCAATTACCTGCAAAAAGTGGAAACCGAAATCAGTTTCAAATACAGGCGATATCTCCCCGGTTTTTAATTTAAAGGCCATAGCCGTAAACTCTTTAGCCATTACGGTACGGTCGAAAAAACCTAAATCACCGCCTAATTGCGCACTCCCGGTGTCCTGCGAATAAGCGGTAGCAAGCGTAGCAAAATCTTCACCCTTTTTTACGCGGGCAAGCAAATCTTCCGCCTTTTGCCTATAAAACACCTTCTCATCCTTATTTAGCTTAGGATCAATTTCAATTTCGCCTACCTCAACTTCTTTGTTAATGGTTGGTATACTATCGGTAGGTATGCGTTTAAAAAAGTTTTGAACGTCCTGTGGGGTCGTATTTATCTTTTCGGTAATTTTTGACCGCATGCGTTCTGCTGTCAGCAGCTCTTTTACATCCGGACGAATCTCATCCTTATATTGTAATGCCTGGCGACCCAAAAACGCCTCTACCTTGTCTTCGCCACCTGCCCTTTGCACCATGCCGCGCCATCTGCGGTCAACTTCATTATCAACTTCATCTTCCTTTACGTCAATACTGTCTATTATAGCCTGGGCGGCAAGCAGTTTTTGCGATATAAGGTTTACGGCTATCTGGCATTTAATATCGGGGTTGGCCGGGGCACCGCCCGCTAAATAATTTGTATAGGCAATTTCTATATCCGACTTCAATATAATATTAGTGCCCACCACAGCAACTATCTTATCCAGTACTTTTCTTTGCGCACTTGCAACCGATACAAATAAACAAATGCTTAAAAGGGTTATCCCAAATTTTCTCATGTAATTTTTAATATACTAATATGCTACGGACAGTTTCTCCGTAAAAACTTCTAATTACGGTAAAAATTATTAATTATGACGCTATAATTCTGTCACTTAAATATTACAACCCATAATTTCTGCGAATATGCCAATAAAGCTTCAAACTGTTTAGCTACTTTTGGTTAAAATTTGTTAAAGTGACTGTTGAGAACCCCGCTGCACTTCGTTTTATAATAGGTGAAGACCTTTATTTGCTGAAAGGCGATAAATCAATAGCCCTCTCTAAATCTCTCCCGGTAGGGGAGACTTTTGATTCGTCTCCTCAAAAAGCAAGTTCTAACGAACCTACAGTCTCCGGATTTAAGTATCTCGGCCGCAATAATAAAAGATTCCTGGTCATGGTTCATTACGCTGATAATGAATTTATTGATGACACCCATTTAACCGCGCTGCAAAATATATTGAAACGCATGGAGCTTTATATGGATGATGTAGCGATATTGAATACTGCTGCCCATGATGCCATTACCTTTGAAGCGGTTACCGGTTACTTTAAACCCGAAAAGTTATTGCTGATGGGGCAAAAGGCCGTGCCCCAAGATATGGAAGCCCCGGTGCTAAACCAGCCCAGGCAATTGGGCAATTGCCTGGCGTTGTACAGCTTTAGCTTTGACGAGATGATGAGCAGCAATGAAAATAAAAGGGTGTTTTGGGACCAGGTGAAAACACTATGACATGCAGCAATTAGTTTTTGCAACCAACAACGCGCATAAGCTGGAAGAGATAGCGGCCAAACTCAGCGGAAAAATACAGTTATTAAGCCTGGATGATATTGGCTGCCGCGATGATATTGCCGAAACCGGCACCACATTCCGCGCTAACGCATCTATAAAAAGCAATTACGTTTATAGCAGGTACCATTTAAATTGCTTTGGCGATGACAGCGGGCTGGAGATTGATGCCCTAAACGGCCAACCGGGTGTATATTCTGCCCGCTATGCCGGTACGCATGGCGACCATGCCGCCAACATCCGCAAGGTATTAGAAAACCTGCAATCAGCTACCAACCGCCGGGCCCGTTTCCGTACGGTGATCTCGCTGATGTGGAACGGGACAGAACATTTTTTTGAAGGTGCCGTTGAGGGCACCATCCGTGCTTCCCAATCAGGCACAGCAGGTTTTGGCTACGACCCCATATTTCAACCCGACGGCTATACAATAACCTTTGCCGAAATGACCCTGGCCGAAAAAAACAGCATCAGCCACCGCGCAATAGCGGTAGAAAAGATGATTGCATTTTTAAATAATGACGATAGCATTACGGTAAACAATCCCTGACCAAACCACTTGAAATTACATTTATGCCCTGCTGACGGTTCTTTCGACGGCTACTTCTGACCACGCCATAATTGCGAACTGATTTACGGATCAAGCGGCTCGGTGGCGTTGATCTGCCTGGCTTCTTTAACGGGATAAAATTCCTGCTCGGTATCTGATAACCGTTTACCTAATTTATAGGGTACGTATTGCAGTTCGCGCAGGCAGCGGGCGGCCATATTGGTTATGCTGCTGCTTTGGCTTTTATCGGTTAGCACTACTGCCGCTTTATCCGCCGGGAAATGGTATTGGTATAGCAACCGCACGGCATTACGCATATTGGTGGTGGTATGGCGGGCGTGGGGCTCCATAATTATGGCGCTTTCGGGAATGTTGAGGTTGTGCATCAAATAGCGCTTCATTTCTTCGGCCTCGCAATACGGGGTTTTGTAAGGGTGTACCTTGCCGCCCGACACTATGATAAACGGGGCCATACCCTTTAAATATTCTACGGCGGCCATGCGGCAGCGCAGGATACCGTTGGGGTCGATGGGCGTATTGGCTTCTTCGGGACCGTTACCGGGGACGAGGATAACGGTGTACGGGTATTTTGCCCAGTTAACGGTTTTCAGCTTTTGCAGCGCGGCCTTGTTGACGGTGGCTTCCATCGGCTCATAGCTGATGATGTCGTCGCGGCCGTTAAGGTCGAGGAAGATGAGGGCAGCGGTTAGGGCGGACATAAAGAATTGCCGGGTGTCCTGCGTTTCGTTCAGCAGGGTAACCGTGGCATTTGTTACCAGTGTTTTAAATACCTTATCCTTTATATTGAAGCTGATGGAATCGACAGCCGGGTAATTGGGCTTTTCCCCTTAAGCGTAGATAGCGATGGTATTGTTGATGCCCTGCGCGTCCTGCTGCCAGGCTTTCACCAGGATCTCTTTCGGGGATAAATTATTATACAGGCTGTAAGTATAAGATGGAATAAGCTGCTCGTTAACCAGCCTACCCAAAGCGTTATTGGGTTGGTAAAGCGCCGCTAACCTATCGCCGGCTGTTTGAATTTCCTGGGTTGTAAATTTAAAGCTCGTGGTTAGGCATAGCGCGTCTTTACAATTGGTTTGCGCTTCGCGGATAGCGGCTATTTTGGCTTTGGCGAGGTCGGCGAGGATGGCATCATGTTCAATTAACTGCCTTGTCCCGGTATCATGCTGTAATAAAGTGAGCAGGTAATAGTTTTTCGACTGCACACTTGCCGGGATGTTTAGGGTTTGCGCTTTATGTTGCGCGGGTAGTTGAGTGGCAGTTAGCAG
>Ga0302315_10000699_pt1 | contig 36428 bp, 36 predicted proteins | sample III_Palsa_N3_1_FD_200532 | JGI IMG/M metagenome (GOLD analysis project Ga0302315, IMG submission 200532) | Peat permafrost microbial communities from Stordalen Mire near Abisko, Sweden - III_Palsa_N3_1 | ecosystem: Environmental > Terrestrial > Soil > Palsa > Peat permafrost | place: Sweden...
ATCTCGCAGTGAAGACGCCCATAGTTCCAGTGTCGTCTCGATCGATGCAACCGACATCCCATGACCTCCGAATCATGGTCACCCATCGATTCAGAGGTCGGCCGTCAGTGCAACTGTAATGCTAGGCCAGGGCGACGCCGACCGCCGTGCGGAAGGCGGCCGCCGCGGGCTGGACCAGGTCCGCCGACACACAGCGCATATCGTCATCGCGGGTGTGGAAGTAGCGGTGGCCGCCGTAGAGGCCGATCATCCGCGTGTAGCCGGCGCTCAGCACATTGACCAATTCGCCGCCCGCCGTGGTCTGGTCGGCCACATAGGTCGCCTCGAGACCCGAAACGCCGTGGAAGGCTGCCCGAACCGGCTCGACGATGTCGGCGGTGGCGGTCAGCACGCGCTGGGAATCGGCGCTGGGCAGCGGAAGCAGCCTCGGGCCGAGCTCGTGCCAGTCCCGCGCCGCGGCGCTGGCCCCAATGTGGATCCAGGCCTTGGTCGTCGCCGGTTTCGGCGCCTGCGCAAGATAATATTCGCCGCCCAGATATTCGTACTCGTGGCCGCTGGTGGCCAGGAGTTCGACATTGACGCCGTGGTCGGTCGTGGAAAGCCAGCGGGCCAGCGACAGCCAGACCACCAGGCCCGACCCCCGCTCCGCCGCGCAGGTGAACCAGCCCGATCGCGGCGTCGACAGGATCGCCGTCCGGGCCGCCTTGCGGTCGAGCCGGGCGATGACATTGAACGCGGCGCGCCGGCCGCCCTGGCCATCAACGGTCAGAGTTCCGCTGCGGCCCTCGGCGGCGGCGGCCAGGAAGGGCTGAGCGTCCTTGGGCGCCAGGATCGCTACCGGCCGCTCGAACCCAGGCTTGTGGGTCGTGACATTGAGCGCGATCGCCTCGTTCGTCGGTCCCGTCGTGACCAGCACCACCGCAGCCGCGCCGCGGCTGAAGGCCTTGGTCAAGGCCTGGGCGACAGGCGGCTGGGCGAGCGCGGCCCAACGCGCGTAGGGCAGCACAACGATGGCGATGGCGCCGGTGAGGTCTCCGCGATCCGACGCCAGGCGCAACGGCGCGGTGAGCCCCTGCGGTCCAGTCGGAGCGACGATGGCCTGCGGGATGACCGTCGCCTGCGCCTGGCCCGTGGACAGCGTCGCCTGCCGCACCTCGAAATAGGGCAGATCGAAGGGCTGGCGGCGGGTGGCGTAACCCCAGCCGCGCAGCGTCTCCTCCAGCCAGGCGCCGCAGGCGTTGTCGCCCGGGCCGCCTGAGGCCTTCACCCCAAAGCCGTGGTACTGCTCGAGCCTGGCCTGGAGCCAAGCCGTCTCCTCCACCGGCGCGCCGGCCAGCACTGGCGTGGCGCCCGACGCCGCGAGCCCCACAAGACCCGCGCCGCCAATAAAACCTCTCCGTGATGACGGCATGCTCTACTCCAGGATTCGATTGAGATCGAACGTTTGCGGCGCCTTATAGCCCACGAAGCGGCTGGCGCCGCTCCATCCGGAGTCTCGTCTACATGAGCCCAAGCGCCAATACCCACGACCAGGAGCCATCATGAGCCATCTCTCCCGCAGGTCTGTTATCGCTGGCGCCGCCGCGCTGGGCGCGCTCGCCCGCCCGCTTGCCACCACAGCAGCGCCGTCGGCCAGTCCGGCCATGCAGGCGGTGCTGGACTATGTCCGGAGCCAGCAGACCACCGGCTTTCTGGTGATCCAGGATCGCAAGACTCTGGCGGAGCAGAACTGGGCCGCACCGCCGGGCGGCCCATTCCGCGCCTTCGCCTACGAGACCACTTCGGACGGCGCGTTGCTGGAAGACGTCGCCTCGCAGCAGAAGAGTTTCGTCTCGCTGCTGGTGGCGGTCGCTATCGACAAGGGGCTGCTCGACGCCAAGGCGCCGGTAGACGCCTATCTCGGCGGCGGCTGGTCGAAGGCCAAGCCCGATCAGGAAGCCAAGATCCGCGTCATCGACGTGCTGACCATGAGCTCCGGCCTGACCACCGAGTTCGGCTATGCCGCCCCGCCGGGAACGGTGTTTCTCTACAACACGCCGGTCTATGCGATCACCAAGCGGATCCTGGCCGCCGCCGCCAAACAGCCGCTGGAGGCCATCACCCACGATTGGCTGACCGCACCGGCGGGGATGGGCGATACCAGCTGGCGCAAGCGCCCGGCCGCCTTCGCCGACGTCGGCAACCCGACGGGGCTGGTCACCAGCCCACGCGACACCGCCCGGTTCGGCCAGATCGTGCTGGATGGCGGCAAGGCGGCGGACGGCCGGCGGATCGTCTCCGAAGCGGGCCTGAAGGGAATGTTCACCCGCTCGGCGACCAACCCGGCCTATGGTCATCTGTGGTGGCTGAACGGCAGCCCCTACACCATCAAGCCGCTGGCCAACCGCGTGAACGGCCCGCTGATCCCCGCCGCGCCGGCTGACCTGGTAGCGGCCCTCGGCGCCCTCGATCGCAAGCTCTACGTCGTACCCAGTCTGCGGCTGGTGGCCGTGCGCATGGGCCCGGCCGCGCCGGACAAGGATTTCGACCAGCAGCTCTGGCTGCGGCTGGCGAAGGCGGTGAGCTGACGCCTAGGTCGTCTCCTCGATCACCTCGGGCTTCATGTCGTTCACCCCGTGCGCCAGCCGGTTCAGCCAGGGGCTGACCACCAAGAGCAGCACGCCGGCGGCCAGGCCAAACAGGCCAATGTCGCGGAAGGTGTCGACATAGGTGGCCAGCGCCTTGGCCGGGTTGAGCACTTGGCCGGCCACCGTCTCCGTAGCCGTCAGCTTGGCCACCAGGCCGGCTAGAAATTGACCGGCCGAGGCCGCCAGGAACCAGACCGCCATCAGGGTGGCGATCAGTGCCCGGGGCGCCAGCTTGGTCATCTCCGACAGGCCGACGGGCTGCAGGCAAAGCTCGCCGGTGGTGTGGAGCAGATAGGCCAGGGCGAGGAACATCATCGGCTCGCGGAAGCCGGCGTCATGGAAGCTGGCGCCCCAGACCATGGCGAAAAAGCCCAGCCCCACCTGGATCAGCCCCAGGCCGAACTTGACCGCCGGATTGGGATCCTTCTTGCGCCGTCCCAGGATGGCCCAGAGCGCCGACAAGATCGGCGCGAAGATCAGGATGAAGGCCGAGTTGAACGACTGGGTCTGGGCCGGGGTCACGGTCCAGAATCCGTTGTTGGGCAGGCTGGTGCTGCGTTCGGAGAACTGGTTCATCGACGAACCAGCCTGTTCGAACATGACCGTAAAGGCGATAGCCGCCGTGATCAGGATCAGCGCCAGGATCAGCCGGTCGCGGGCCACGCGATCGCATTTTGTCGCCATGAACCAGACCAGATAGCCCAGGGCCGCGATCCATCCCGCCAGCAAGAGCCAGCCGGTGGCGCCATAGTCCTGAACGATGAACCAGATCACCGCGACACCGGCGAACCCTCCCAGGTAGAGCGAGGTCTCCAGATTGATCGGTCCCAGCACGGGCGCCTTCAGCCGCGCCGGATCCGGCGGCTCGCCATGGCCTTCCAGCAGGGGTTTGCCCCGGATGAAGACCACAAGGCCCGCCAGCATGCCGACGCCCGCCAGGCCGAACCCGGCCCACCAACCGACGGTCTGGCCGAGCAGGCCGCAGATCACCGCCGACCAGAAGGCGCCGAGGTTGATGCCGTAATAGTAGAGGGTGAAGCCCGGATCACGGCGGGGATCGCCCTGCGGATAGAGCTGACCGACGATGGAGGAGATGTTGGGCTTGAGATACCCCACCCCCATGATGATCAGCGACAGGGCCAGGTAGAAGATGCCCACGAACAGCGGATTTCGTTTTGCGACATCGAGCTTGTAGGTGGACGGCGCCATCACCGCCGGCAACGGCCCGCCCGCCGGCATGCCCAGGACCTGCAGGCCACCGTCGCTGGCCGCCGTCACCGCATAGCAGCCGCCGGCGACCTGCAGGCAGACCTTGCGGTCGTCCATCCGCCCCTCGGCCTTGAAGTCGTAGGTCTGGCCGGCATAGGCCAGGGTCTGCACCGCCGGCTTGCCCTCGATGGCCATGGTGAAGTGACCGGCCACCAGCAGCAGCGCGCCGAAGACGATCGCCTTGCGCGTCCCCAACCAGCGGTCGGCCAGCACGCCGCCCAGCAGGGGCGTCAGATAGACCAGGGTCGTATAGGCGGCGTACTGCCCCTGGCTGAAATCGTCCGAGAACAGGAACTGTTCGGTCAGGTAGAAGATCAAAAGCCCGCGCATGCCGTAGTAGGAAAACCGCTCCCACATCTCGGCGAAGAACAGGATGACCAGGCCGCGGGGGTGGCTGCGAAGCTGCAGAATGACCGGGATGCCGGTCGCGACGGTGATGAAGACGCCGATGACGACGACCACGTTGCCCATAAAGCCCCCAGCTGGTTCGCGGACATGTGATCACGGGGCCGGTACGCGCACAAGCAAGGCCTTTCGCGAGCCGGGCCGGCTTCCTAGATCATGGTGGCGCCGGTGGACCCGACACCGAGGTCGGACGTTCAATGTCTGAGGAGGAACCCGCCATGAAGCTGCCCGGACCCGACCATCCCATCACCATCGCTGCCAGCCCCAAGCGGGTGCGGGTGCTGTACGAAGGCCATTTGATCGCCGACACCCCCCGCGCCCTGGTGCTGCGCGAGGCCGATTATCCGGCCGTGCTCTACATCCCGCGTGAGGACGCCGCGATGGATTTCCTGGCCCGCACCGACCACCACAGCCACTGCCCCTACAAGGGCGACGCCTCCTACTACAACATCGTCCGCGACGGCCGCTTCGCCGAGAATGCGGTGTGGAGTTATGAGGACCCGTATCCGGCCATGGCCGCGATCAAGGATCACCTGGCCTTCTATCCGAACCAGGTCGAGATCGAGGAGGTGGAGATGGAAGCGGGCGAGAACATCCGCGACATCGTCGAACACACCGATTCCGGCTCGGGCGCCAGCCAGCGCGAACACTGGGCGCCCAATGTCGACGGGCCCGGCGAGGCGCCATAGGGCGGCCAGACGTATAAGGATACGGGCGCGATCTAGGACCGAGAATCGGTCAAAGAATTTCACCACGGAGCACGCGGAGAGCACGGAGGGAGAAGTGATTGAGGCCGTCAGGCCTCTCTCGCAATCTGTTCTCGCGACTTCGCCGCAGGGCCATGAACTCTGTGCCTCCGTGTGCTCCGTGGTGAATTAGGACGGCGCAGCTGCTCGAAAGCTGTTGGTCGGCAACGCGTTCCTAATAGGCCGCGGCCTCGAACACCGGCGTGACGTCGCCACGCCAGGAGCCGTGGTAGAGGTCGAGCAAGCGCTGGGCCTTGGTCATGCCGGTTTCGACGATCTCGAACAGCTCACTGAGGTAGCCGGTCTCGTCGTTCATGCCGCCGGACAGGCGGTTGCGGCGTTTCAGGCCCTCGCGGGCGATGTCCAGGACGTCCTTGGCGATCTCGCGCACGGTGCGGCCGCCGACGGTGGCGCCCAGCGCCAGGCGGGGCGCGTCGTCGCGCAGCTTCGAGCGCTCCTCGATCGTCCAGTTTTTACACAGGTCCCAGGCGGCGGCCTGGGAGGCGGGGTCGTACAGCAGGCCGATCCACAGGGCGGCCAGGGCGCAGAGCATTTCGCGTGAGCCGGTGTCGGCGCCGCGCATCTCCAGATAGGTCTTCAGCCGCACTTCCGGGAATATGGTCGACAGGTGGTCGGCCCAGTCGTGCAGGTCGGGCTTTTCGCCCGGCAGCACCGGCAGTTCGCCCGCCATGAAGGCGCGGAACGACTGGCCCGAGGCGTCGATATAGCGGCCATCCCGCTTGACGAAATACATCGGCACATCGAGCGCATAACGGGCGTAGGTGTCGAAGCCGAAGCCGTCTTCGAACACGAAGGGCAGCATGCCGGTGCGGGCGTGGTCGGTGTCGGTCCAGACGTGGGCGCGGCTTGAGAGCAGGCCGCTGGGCTTGCCTTCCACGAACGGAGAATTGGCGAACAGGGCGGTGGCGATGGGCTGCAACGCCAGACTCAGGCGGAACTTGGCGACCATGTCCGCCTCGGAGGCGAAGTCCAGGTTGGCCTGGACGGTGCAGGTGCGGAACATCATGTCCAGGCCCATGGACCCGACCTTGGGCATGTAGCGGCGCATGATGGCGTAGCGGCCCTTGGGCATGATCGGGACTTGGGCGCGCGTCCACAGGGGCGTGTGGCCAAGGCCAAGGAAGCCTATGCCCAGTTCGCCGCCGACCTCGGCCACCTCGGCCAGGTGCTGGCCGATTTCCTCGCAAACATCGTGGACGGTCTCCAGCGGACCGCCGGACAGCTCGAACTGGCCGCCGGGCTCCAGGCTGACGCTGGCGCCGCCACGCTCGAGCGCGATCAGGGTGTGGCCGTGGTCGTTGTCTTCGAACACGCCCTTCCAGCCAAAGCGCATCAAGCCTTCCAACAGCGCCTTGATGCCGCCGCGGCCGGCATCGTCGGCCTCATAGGCGATCGGCTCGTGCGAGCCGAGGCGGAAGGGGAATTTTTCGTGTTCGGAGCCGATGCGGAAATCCGCCTCCGGCTTTGAGCCGCTCGCCAGGTGGGCGGCGAGGTCTTCGAACGTCAGTGGTCGTCCGTCGGTACGGGCCTCAGCCATGCAGTCTCCCCAAGCCCGCGGGGCGGTCCCCCCGATCCAGCGCGCTTTCCTATGCTGGCTGGAAGTGGGCGCCAAGCCGGTCAAGCTCAAGGGGTCGTGTCAGGACTGCGAGACACGCGAATGAAATTGGCCTGGGAACAGGAAGGATTTCACCACGGAGCACACAGAGAGCACGGCGTTCATGATCATGCGGCGAACCCGCAGAAATCCATTTGGTGAAGGGCTCGGCCGCCGGAGGCGCGCCTCCCTCCGTGCCCTTCGTGTGCTCCGTGGTGAAAAATGGCGGCTTCGCCGCAAAGTCGGCCGCTACCGCCAATCCCCGATCGCCGCCTGCACTAGGGTGAGGGCGCTGATGGCGGCGGTGTCGGCGCGCAGGATGCGGGGGCCGAGGCTGACGGGCACGACAAAGGGCAGACCGCGCAGGCGTTCGCGCTCTTCCGGCGCAAACCCGCCTTCCGGGCCGATCAGCACGGCGCAGGGCGCCTCATCGCGCAGAGCCTGGATGATCGGCTTGGCGTCGCCCGCTTCATCGCAGAACACCAGCCGGCGACCAGCTTCCCACCCGTCCAGCAGCCGGTCGAGCTTCACGGGCGCGACCACCTCCGGCACATCCAGCCGGCCGGTCTGTTCCGACGCCTCGGTGGCGATGGCCTGCAGCCGCGCGACATTGGTGTGGTCGGCGCCGGTGAACCGCGTCACCGCCAGCCGTACGCGGCGTGCGCCAAGCTCGGCGGCCTTCTCGACGATGGTTTCCAGCCGCGCCCGCTTCACCAGGGCGACGATAAGGTCGAGATCCGGGCCAGCCGCCTGCGGGCGGGTCACCTCATCCAGCCGCAGCGCACAGCCGCGCTTGGTCACCTCGGTCAGGGTCGCGCGCCACTCGCCGTCAAGGCCGTTGAACACCAGAACGACGTCGCCCTGGCTCTGCCGCATGACGTTGAGCAGATAATGGGCCTGCTCCGTCGTCGGACGAATAAGGCCGCCCTCGCCAAGCGCATCTGGAACGAAAAGCCGGATCATGGCCCTTTAGTAGCGCCCCACCGCGTTGTTTGTCAGGATGGGATGTCGGAGTTCGCCCATGTCCAAAGAACGCTACAAGACCGAGCTCGTCGAACTGCAGGCCGCCCTGGTCCGCTATCAGCAATGGGCGATCGAGCACGGTCAGAAGGTGGTCGTGGTGTTCGAGGGCCGCGACGGCGCCGGCAAGGACGGGTCGATCAAGCGGATCACCGAGCATCTGGCGCCGCGGAACACCCGCGTCATCGCCCTGCCCAAGCCGTCCAGCCGCGAGGCCAGCGAGTGGTGGTTTCAGCGCTATGTCCGCTACCTGCCAGCCAACGGCGAAATCGTGATCTTCAATCGCTCCTGGTACAATCGCGCCGGGGTCGAGCGGGTGATGCATTTCTCCACGCCGGAGGAACAGGAGGCCTTCCTGCGCGACGCGCCGACCTTTGAGCGCATGCTGACCGAGGCCGACATCCATATCGTCAAATTCTGGCTCGACATCTCCAAGGCCGAACAGGAACGGCGGCTTGAGGCGCGTCGCAAAGACCCGCTCAAAATCCTGAAGGTCAGCGCCCTGGATGGGGAGGCCCAGAAGAAGTGGAAGGCCTATTCCAAGGCCCGCGACGAGATGTTGGTGCGCACCCACACCGCCTATGCGCCCTGGATCGTCGTCCACACCGACAAGAAGAAGCAGGCCAGGCTGGCGGTGATCCGCTGTCTGCTGCACGCCCTGGCGCCGGAAAAGATCGTCGAAGGCATCGCTCCCCCCGATTCGGCCGTGCTGTTCCCGTTCGAGGCCCAGGCGATCGAGGACGGGCGACTGGAGAAGTAGCCCGCTCACACCTCGCCCGATTGATGATAGGCTTCATCATTGCCAAGATGGAGCCAAGGCCATGAAGGTCTCCCGCAAACAGGTGGCGGAAAACCGAGAACGGATCGTCGAACAGGCCGCGAGGTTGTTTCGCGAGCACGGCGCGGCGGGCGTCGGGGTGGGCGAGATCACCGCGGCGGCCGGCCTCACGCACGGCGGCTTCTATCGCCAGTTCGAGTCCAAGGACGCCCTGTTCGCCGAGGCCTGCACGGCCGCCCTGCATGACGCCGAGAGCGAACTCGCAAAAGCGCTTGAGCGGCCGGAAGGCGTGAAGGCCTTCACCCGGACCTATCTTCGCGCGGAGCATGTGAGCGGCGCCAGCCGATGCCCGGTCGTCACCCTGGCCTCAGATGTGGCGAGAACGGGCGCTGGCGACGATGCGTCCGCCCAGTCGGCCTACGCCGAGGGGTTGCGAGCCTTCCTGGCGGGCGGAAAGGCCATGGAGCCAGGGGAGCCGGATTGGAACGCGACGACGGCGACGCTCGCGTCCGCCATTGGCGCCATGCTGATGGCGCGCGCCGTGGTCCGCGCCGATCCTGACCTTGCAGAGGCGATCGTCGCCAGCGTTCGGCCTTAAGGCGGAGTTGGTCAGGCCAAATGATCGCTGGCCAGTCGTCCTCTTCAACACCTCTCGCCGTTCCCTCGCCCTTGTGGCGAGGGAACGGGGTTGATTTGGACGAAGAGCGACGCCGTCGGCTAACCCGTCGACAAACTCGGCCGCCCGTGTTTGATAATGATCGTCATCATTAATCGCGGCGGGGGAAGCTCGTGGACGACGACCAAGGGACCATCGCGGCCCGGCGCGCACCGAGGCTAACCTCGATCGACGCCTTGCGCGGCCTGGTCATGGTGGTCATGGCGCTGGACCATACCCGGGACCTGTTTTCCAACGCGGCCTTCGACCCCACGGACCTTACTCAGACCACGCCGCTGCTCTTTTTCACACGTTGGATCACCCACTTTTGCGCGCCGGTGTTCGTGCTGCTCGCTGGGACCAGCGCCTTCCTCTCCCTATCCGGCGGCAAGAGCCGGGGCGAACTGGCCCGCTTCCTGGTCACCCGCGGCCTGTGGCTGATGCTGCTCGAGGTGGCGGTGGTCACACCGCTCGGATGGTCGTTCAACTTCGACTACGGCTTCACCCGTCTGCAGGTGATCTGGGTGATCGGCGCGTCCATGGCGGTCCTGGCGGGTCTGGTCCCGATCGTCCCACGCCGCGCCATCGGCGTGCTGGGACTGGTCATCGTCCTGGGCCACAATGTGTTCGATGGGCCGCACGCCGCCTGGCTGGGCGGCTTCGCCGGAACCTGGACGCTGCTGCACAACCTGACGCCGCTGCAGCCGTTTCCGCACAAGACCGTGCTGTCCATCTATCCCATCGTCCCCTGGTTCGGGGTGATGGCCCTCGGCTATGGCTGCGTCGGCGAGCTGATGCTGGTCGACCCGCGCAAGCGCGACCGATTGCTGCTCATCATCGGCCTGGCCATGATCGCGCTGTTCGCCCTCTTGAGAGCGTCCAATCTCTACGGCGACCCCAAGCCCTGGGCGGTGCAGAAGGACGCGGTGAGGACGCTGCTGTCCTTCGTCAGCTGCACCAAATATCCGCCGTCGCTGCTCTACCTTTTGATGACGCTGGGTCCCGCCGCCATCGTCCTGGCGTTCGCTGACCGCCTGCCGCGTCTGATCACCGAAATCCTGACCACCTACGGCCGCGTGCCGCTGTTCTACTATCTGCTGCACCTGCCCATCCTGCACGGGCTGGCGGTGCTGTTTTCATATGTCCGGTATGGTCAGGCGCCCTGGCTGTTTCACGACATGATGGCCCAGAGGGGCGCGGCGCACCCGATCCCACCGGGCTATGGCTACGATCTTTGGGTGGTCTATCTGGTCTGGATCGCCGTGGTCGCGGCCCTCTATCCCGCCTGCCGCTGGTACGCCGGCGTCAAGCGCCGCGGCAAACACCCGTTGCTGAGCTACCTCTGAACCCTTCCGACAGGAGCCCGACATGAGAAGATCAGGTCCAATCCAGCGTTTCATGGCGTTCGCGGCGGGCCTCGTCGTGGCCCTGGCGCTCGCCGCGCCGATGACCGCCTTGGCGCAGCCGGCGCCTGTTCCGACGACGAAAATCCTGGCGATCGGCCATCTGACGGCCAAATGGACGCCTGAGGCGCGGCGGGCGGTGATGCCAGCCGAGGTGCGCCGGACCGTCGACCTCTACCTCGCCGGCAAAATCGACCAATGGTACGTCAAGCAGGATCAGACCGGCGTGGTCTTCCTGCTCAACGTCACCGACCTTAAGGAGGCTCACGACCTGCTGGCGAACCTGCCGCTGGGCCAGGCCGGACTGATGGAGTTCGAGCTGATTCCGCTGGGCCCGCTCAATCCGCTTCGCCTGCTGGTGGCCCCGCCCACGCCGTAGCGCCCCCGACAATGTGAGACTTGGCGTCGCGGCCGGGCATTTCGGGCGGGCGGCCGGCGTGCGAACATGGCTCCAACAAAAGGGAGTAACGCCATGGATTACGTCCGTCTGGGAAACACCGGCCTAAAGGTCTCGCGGCTCTGCCTGGGGTGCATGACCTATGGCTCGCCGAAGTGGCGGCCGTGGGTTCTGGACGAGGAACAGAGCCTGCCCTTCTTCAAGGCGGCGATCGAAAAGGGGATCAACTTCTTCGACACCGCCGACGTCTATTCCCAGGGCGAGAGCGAGCGCGTCACCGGCAAGGCGCTGAAGGAATACGCCAAACGGCATGAGGTGGTGATCGCCACCAAGGTCAACGGCGCCATGGGCGCCGACCCCAACAACCATGGTCTGTCGCGCAAACACATTATGGACGGCATCGACCGCAGCCTGCACCGCCTTGGCGTCGACTATGTCGACCTCTACCAGATCCACCGGTTCGACTATGAGACGCCGATCGAGGAGACAATGGAGGCGCTGAACGACGTCGTGCGCGCCGGCAAGGCCCGCTACATCGGCGCCAGCTCCATGTACGCGTGGCAGTTCGCCAAGATGCTTTCCACCAGCGAAAAGCATGGCTGGACCAAGTTCGTCTCCATGCAGCCGCAGTACAATCTGGTCTATCGCGAGGAAGAGCGGGAGATGCTGCCCCTGTGCAAGGCGGAAGGCATAGGCGTCATCCCCTGGTCGCCCCTGGCGCGAGGCTTCCTGGCCGGCGGCCGCGCCAGCCCTGGCGAAGGCAATACCGAACGGGCCCGCACCGACGAGTTCGCGCCCCGGCTCTATTATCGCGAACCCGATTTCGCGGTGGTCGACGCGGTGGGCGAGATCGCCAAGGCGCGCGGCGTCTCCAACATGCAGGTCGCCCTGGCCTGGGTGCTGCGCAATTCCACCATCACCGCCCCGATCATCGGTACGTCGAAGGCCCATCACCTGGACGACGCCGTGAGCGCGTTGTCGATTACCCTGATGGACGACGAGGTGAAGGCGCTGGAGGGGCCGTACAAGCCTAAGCCGGTGCTGGATCACACGTAAAGGGCGGCGACGTCGAGGATGCTCAAGGGCCGGCGCCGGGCCCCCACCGTCTCGCTACGCGAGCCACCTCCCCCTGTCTTCGCTTCGCTCGCGGGGGAGGATAAGGAGGGGGTCTCCTCCCCCCACGCGTAAGCGAGAGGGGGAGACCATCCGCGGCGCTAAAGCCTAGCGGAAGCGACGTGACGGTGGGGGCCGGCGCCGGCGGATCGACCGGCTCCGGCCGCGCCGTCCTCACCCGTCGCTGTTATCGTCTTCCCGCGAGTAGGACTTACGGTGATAGGAACTGTCGCCGCTCTCACCGCGCTTGGCGTATTCGTCCTCGCGGGCCTTCTGTTTGTCCCAATAGGCTTGGCCGTCATGGGGCTTGAACATGGTGCGCGGGGCGCCGTCCTTGGTCACCACGGCGAAGACATTGCCGTGGGCGTCGTACATCAGCTTGTCGCCGTTGCTGCGCGTCAGCAGCAGGACGTCCTTGGGCGGCTTGTCGACGAAGGCGTGAGCCTTGGCCACATAGTCGTCCACCGACTTGGCGTCGAAGTCCGCCCCGTCCCGCTGGAAGTGGTACTGCGCGCTTTCGTCAGCCGCGTATTTGCGGCTCGAGGCCCAGCGCGGCTTGCCGTGCAGCAAGACCACCGGATCCTTGCGGTGGTCAGTCTGATCATCAGCGTCGTCCGAGCCAGAACCGCTGTCGCGGCCGTAACGCTGGCTGCTGTAGCCGCCCTGGCCATAGTCGTTCTTCGCCACCCGCGCCTGATCGGCGCCGGAGCCCGAACCGCTGGCCTGCTCGCGCGCCGGCTTGGTCGCCGGCCCACCGTCACAGGCGGCCAGGGTCAAGGCCAAGGCGGCCGATCCCATAAGCGCCGCCCATGCGACGCGAGTCCTCAAGATACCCATCCCACGAGCCCTTCTGCCCTAAGGGCGAAGTTACACTTCGCATACCCGCCCCAAAGTGGGCGAAGTTACACTTCGCATACCTGCCCCAAAGTGTGGTAGATGACCCCTCTTGCACTTAAGGGTCGAAGGGGCCGCGCCATGCAGCGAGTTGACGGGTTCTATCTCTATCAAGTCGGTTCGCAGATTCATCCGCTCACCGAAGTGGGGCACGGTGCGACGTGGGCGCAAATCCACATTCCGGCCTTTGTCGCCCAAGGCGCGCTTGAGCCCCTTGTGACGCGAACTGTTTTCCAGCTGCGCACTTCAGTGCAGAGCGGAAATTCGTTGCTCAACGTGCTTCGAGAAATAAACACGTTCATAATGGATCAAAGCAACACAGACAAATATCAAGACCAGGTTGATCCTGTGATTATGTGGCGTTTGCAGACCCATATAGCCGCCTTCGAGGCGGTATTGGCGGCTGAGTTGTCCCTGATTCCTCTTTATGTGGTTTCGCCAAAGGGTGGGCTGGTGTTGTCTGAGCTTATTGAAAACGGACTGGTTTGTTTTCCGTCAGATTTATTGTCGAAGGTACCGGAAGCGATTGCTGATCTGCAAGAGGCGACCAAGTGCATAGCCTATGAGCTGTCCACGGGGGCCGGCTTTCACCTGCACCGCGCGAATGAAGCGGTGCTGAGAATCTACTTCCAGACGGTGGCCGGCGCAGTGAAGGCGCCCAAGTCGGGCAATATGGGGGACTACTTAACCGCCATGGAAAAGCACGGCGTCGGCGATCCGCGTGTCGTTGCCGCCCTAAAGCAACTCAAGGACCTTCACCGAAATCCACTGATGCACCCGGATCAGAGCCTCGGTGATGTAGATGAGGCGATTTCGCTCATGGGAGCCGTGAGATCCGCGATGAGCGAGATGCTGAAGGTCATACCCGTCAGGATATTGGCGGGAGCCCTACCCGCGTCCTGACTTCGGCGCCGTCACCTTTTCAAACGCCCGGTCGAAGTCCTTTGGGTCTTCGGACGCTCCAACCTGACGCGCCGCCTCGACAAACCGGGCGTGGCGTTCAGCGTCGGTTAGCTTGGGTTTGGGTGGGGGTTTGGTGGTCATTTCTCGCCCTTGTCATTGCTTCCGAACAGATAGCCAAGCGCGAGGGTGATTAGACTCGTTATTCCGGCAAGCAACTTCTCGAACGAGATAGGCATTTCAATGTGCTTGTCCGGCATCATCACATTGATTGCCGTTCCCGCGACCAGCGCGACAATGATGATCAGGAACGACAACGAGATCACCAGCGCGGAGATATTCCCTGGCTTTTCCTTGCGGCCGCCAAACGGTAACCCGAGCCAACCCAGTTCGCGAAGGAACTGCGCTCGTTCGTGAGCGAGGGATTCCTTTTCTCGCTGAGCCTGTAGATCACCACCCCCACCCGGTACCTCGACGGGAGCGGTGCTGATGCGGTCTAGGGCAATCGGGGTCTGTACCTCCGCAGCGGGAGCCGGCGCGCCGCCCTCTCCATTTGAAGTAACCCCGACAGTATCGGTGTTACTCAACCCCCGTCCCTTTGGGCTAGATCGCGGAAGTGCTGCTTTATCTCGTCGTTTGACAGATACGCGTTTCCGCGGGCTCTGGCCAACGACCACGGTGTGCCGGGCGCGTGCGTAAGGCTGGATAGCGCCAGCCCGCTCTTGCTCTTGTATCGCTCCCACACGCGGTCAAAGACTTCGGTAAATTGCGTGTCATTCGGGCTGACCATCAGCGTAGAATACTGGCCAGAGGCTGGATCGATATCCTTCGCGTAGCCTTGGATCGGACCTGACCCAGCCCCCTTAAACTCATGGTAAAGCGATGATAGAACAGGGCCATAGGGCCACGCCTCAAATTGTTCGCCAATCACAGGCGCATCTCTCGTCGCGAGAAACCATCCCTGAAGATTATAGATAAGCTTCTGAATTTTAAGCGGATCAACATCGCTGATGCCCTCGTTTTTGGCGCGCACCAGAAACGAATTTGCGACGTGTGACGGTTTATAGGGCAACGGGCCTCCTCCCATCAGCGGGCTACCGAATAACGGTGGTCGCACCCCGCGATGGTCCTGTGCGACTCGCACTATATAGGAAGTCACCGCGTTCCACCACACCCGGCCCTTGACAATCTGTCGATTCGGCGCCTGCGATTTTGCGCTAGAGAACAAACAAAGCACTACATGTTGTGCTTCCCCGGGCGTTGTCGGCGGAAATCATTCCAAGCATAGTCGGCCAACTCAAACCGGGAGCGAACCAATGACCAAAACCGCAACCATCCTCGGCGCCCTGGCGCTGATCCTGAGCGCTTCAGCGGCGACCGCTGGCGACTACAAGCTCGACGCCAAGGGCAAGTGTCACGACGACCACGGCAAGTTCGCCAAAGCGTCGTTCTGCCATGCCGGCCCGGCTCACAGCTACAAGCTGGATAACAAGGGAAAATGCCACGACGAGTCCGGCAAGTTTGCCAAGCAGTCTTTCTGCCCGGCCCACTAGTCCCCTAGGTCCAACTCCAACTGATCGGGCAACACAGCCACCCGCACGCCCCAACGGTGCGGCTGGGTGCGCCAGCGCGACCTACCAGACGATACGGTGATCGCCCGCTGTCCGCCGACCAACTGTTTGATAGGTGAGGCGCTTGCCCGCGAAACCGGTCAGGGCGATTTGGGCGCGCTGGGTGTCTTCGACGCCAACCGCCGAGCGGTAGGAATACCGGTAGTCAAATTCGGCCATGTAGCGGTGCAGATGCTTCTTGGAGCAGTGCTGATAGACGCCGCGCATACCGCGCTTGAAGACCGAGAAATAGCCTTCGACGGTGTTGGTGTGGATGGTGACGTCGTTCTTGCGCACGTACTCGTGGCGCCCGTGGTTCACGGCTTCATGGGACGCGTAGTAGCGGCCAGCGGCGGTGTACATCGAGCTTTCATCGGTCCGCAGGTTGGTCTCGCGGCTCAGGTTCGCGTCCAGCACGATCTGAATGTCTTCAACCCGGTAGTTGTCCAGAACGAATGAGCGAGCGCGGCCAGTGTCGCGTTCGATGAGGCTCAAGACCTTCATCTTGGCGGACATGCCGGGGTGACGGCCATGCTTGGACCGTTGGGGCGCGCTGGGATCGGTCCCGATGAAGGTTTCATCGGCCTCAACGACCGCGCCGCCAGCGCCGAACGGGCCGATGTCGCCCGACACCATGGCCTCGCGGATACGATGGGTAAGGAACCAAGCGGTCTTCATGGAGCATTGCAGCATGCGCTGGATTTGGCGGGTGCTGATCCCCTTCTTGCTGGCGCACATCAGGTGGATGACTTGCAGCCAGAGGTGCAGGGGCAGGTGCGAGGATTCGAAGATCGAGCCCTGGCGCACGGTGAATTGGCCCTTGCAGGCGTTGCACTTGTGAAGGCCGATCCGGGTGGTCTTGCCCGCCAGCCGACCGATCCGGGTGCGCTCGCCGCAATGCGGGCAGACCGGGCCTTGCGGCCACAGATGCGCTTCCACGTAGGCGAAGGCGGCCTCTTCGGTCTGAAAGTGCGGGGCGTCGAAAACGGAACGGGCCATGGAAGTCTCTCCTTGGCCTCACACTACCCGTTGGGGTGGGTATGTCAAGTGTAACATCGCCCCCTAAGTTGTGCGAACAAACTAAGAACAGGATGTGGGGTTTGTCCAGACCCTTTTTAACGCTTATGAGCAACCTCAACGGCTGCAAGGGAACTGACCCAGGTGAGCAAACGTGTTCTGCTGATCGTTGGCGGCGGGATCGCCGCCTATAAGGCGCTGGAACTGACCCGCCTGCTGCGCAAGGCCGGCGTCGGCGTGCGGCCGATCCTGACCCATGCGGCGACCCAGTTCGTCACCCCCCTGTCGCTGTCGGCCCTTGCCGAGGACAAGGTCTATCAAGACCTGTTCTCGCTCACCGACGAGGCCGAGATGGGCCATATCGAGCTGTCGCGCTCTGCCGACCTTGTGGTCGTGGCGCCCGCGACGGCCGATCTGATGGCCAAGGCGGCCAATGGCCTGGCCGACGACCTGGCCTCGACGACCCTGCTGGCCACGGACAAGCCGGTGCTGATGGCCCCGGCGATGAATGTGCGGATGTGGCTGAATGCGGCCACCCAACGGAACCTGAAGACCCTGCAGGCCGACGGGGTGCGGTTTGTCGGCCCCGACGAAGGCCCGATGGCCTGCGGCGAGTTCGGGCCCGGCCGGCTCGCCGAGCCGCCCGCCATCTACGAAGCCATCATGCTGGCCCTGGCGGGCGTCTCCGGCTCAGCCCTGGCGGGCAAGAAGATTCTCGTCACCGCCGGCCCGACATCCGAGCCGATCGACCCGGTGCGGGTCCTGACCAACCGCTCCAGCGGCAAGCAGGGCTATGCCATCGCCGGCGCCCTGGCCGAGCTGGGCGCCGAGGTGACCCTGGTCTCCGGCCCCACCGCCCTTTCCGCGCCCGCCGGGGTCAAACGGGTCTGGGTGGAGACGGCGGTGGAGATGCTGGAAGCCTCCAAGGCCGCCCTGCCGGCCGACGCGGCGGTCTGCGTCGCCGCGGTCGCCGACTGGCGGGTCGACCAGGTGTTCGGCCTGAAGCTGAAGAAGGGCAAGGACGGCCCGCCAACCCTGACCCTGGTGGAGAACCCGGACATATTGGCGACCTTGTCCGCCTCCGGCCCCGCGCGGCCGAAGCTGGTGGTGGGGTTCGCCGCAGAGACCGACAATGTCGAAGGCAATGCGAAGGCCAAGCTGGCGCGCAAGGGCTGCGACTGGATCGTCGCCAACGATGTCGCCGACGCCTGGGTAATGGGCGGGGACGAGAATGCGGTGTTGCTGGTCACCAAGTCCGGCGTCGACCGCTGGGAGCGCGCCGCCAAGACCGATGTCGCGCGGCGCCTGGCCTTGAAGATTGCGGAAGCCCTTAAATGAATCCCACCGTCGCCATCCTGCGCCTGCCCCACGCCGAGGGTTTGCCGTTGCCGGCCTATGAGACGGCGGGCGCGGCGGGCATGGATCTGCGCGCGGCGGTTCCCGGACATGAGCCGATCGTCCTGAAACCCGGCGCCCGCCTCGCCGCCCCCACCGGCTTCGCCTACGGCCTGCCGCTCGGCTACGAGGCCCAGGTGCGGCCGCGGTCCGGTCTGGCGCTGAAGAACGGGATCACCTGCCTGAATTCCCCCGGGACGGTGGACTCCGATTATCGGGGCGAGGTGAAGGTGATTCTGGTCAATCACGGCGAGGAGGACTTCGTCATCCGCCGCGGCGACCGTATCGCCCAGCTGGTGATCGCCCCCGTGGTGCAGGCCGTGTGGGCCGAAGTCGACAGCCTGGACGAGACCGCGCGCGGCGCGGGCGGGTTTGGATCGACCGGCGGACGGTAGAGCTTGCTAAGATCGAGATAGCCGATCCGCCGGCGCTCGCCCCCTCCGTCGCTTCGCGCCACCTCCCCCGCCGCGCTTCGCTTGCATGGGAGGAGAAGATAACGCGCTGAACCATTCTCCTCCCATGCGACGCAGTCGCGGGGGAGACCATCCGCGACGTGCAGCGAAGCGGAACGGCGTGACGGAGGGGGCGAGCGCCGGCGGTGCATCCTGCTCAGCTGCTCATCGTCTCCCGATAGGGATCGGCGGGATAGACGCCGATGATCTCCAGCTTCTCAGAAAAGTAGCCGATCTCTTCCAGCGCGCGGGCGACATTGGGATCGTCGGGCCGGCCATCGACCTCGGAATAGAAGAAGGTCGCGGTGAAGGCGCCGTTCTCCATATAGCTTTCCAGCTTGGTCATGTTGACGCCGTTGGTGGCGAACCCGCCCAGCGCCTTGTAGAGGGCGGCGGGAATATTTCGCACCCGGAAGACGAAGCTGGTCACCCAGGGTTGCCCCGGCTGGGCCTTCGGGGCCTTGCTCGACTTGGTCATCACCAGGAAGCGGGTGGTGTTGTGCTTCTCGTCCTCGATGTCGCGCATCAGGATATCGAGGCCGTAGAGATCGGCCGCCAGGGCCGGCGCCACCGCGGCGCGGGTGAGATCGGGTTTCTCCGCCAGGGCCTTGGCCGCGCCGGCGGTGTCGCCCGCCGCCTCGGTCCTGACCTTCAGCTTGCGCAGCACCTTGCGGCACTGGCCCAAAGCTATGGTCATGCTGGACACCGTCTTGATGTCGTCGATCTTGGCGCCCTTGTTGGCCATCAGCTGGAAGCGGATCGGCTTGAACCGCTCGCCGATGATGGTCAGGCCGGAGTGGGGCAAAAGGTGATGCACGTCGGCCACGCGGCCGGCGGTGGAATTCTCCACCGCGATCATCCCCAGCTCGCATTCCCCCGACTTCATCGCCTCGAAGGCGTCCTCGAAGGTGGCGCAGGGGCGAGGCGTATAGTCCGGGAAATGGGTAAGGCAGGCCTCGTGGCCATTGGCGCCCGGCTCGCCCTGAAAGGCGATCAGCTTGGGCTTACTACTCATAACATCGTCTCCGCATAGGCCCGCGCCGCCTCAAGCTCAGCCTGGTTGTTGACTTCCATCGGCATGGCGTCGGCGACGGTGGCCCAGATCGACAGGCCCAGCTCCAGCGCCCGGAGCTGCTCCAGCTTCTCGCGCTGCTCCAGCGGCGACGGCGGGGCGGCGGTGAATAGATCGAGCGCCTGCCGGCGATAGCCGTAGATGCCGATATGGCGCCAGACCGGGCCATCGCCGAACAACGTCGACCTGGTGAAATAGAGCGCGCGCCCGGTCCTGGCGCCGGGCGCCAGCGCCACCAGCGCCTTGGGGCAGTCCGGATCGGTGCGCTCCTTAGGGGAGCCTTCCATCGCGATCAGGGTGGAGATGTCGCAGGTTGGCTGTTCGGCCAGCAATTCGGCGCAAGCCCGCACGATGCCGGGATCGACGAAGGGAATATCCCCTTGCAGATTGATCACGACGTCATGGCGGCCGTCGGGGTCCAATTCGTTCAGCGCCGCGCGAATGCGATCCGAACCGGATGGAAGATCGGGATCGGTCAGCACGGCGCGTCCGCCGGCGCTCTCCACCGCCCAGGCGATTTCAGCGTCGCCGGACGCGACGGCCACCGGTCCGATGTCCGCTTCCTCGGCCTGCCGCAGGGCCCGGAGAATCATCGGCATGCCGCCAATATCCTTGAGCGGCTTGCCTGGCAGGCGGCTTGCGGCCATGCGCGCGGGAATGACGATGATCGGATGCATTCGAGGCCTGATTAAGCTGAGCGTTTGAATCGCGCCGACGAAGGCCAATTGGCCGGTTGCGCGAGCGCCGGTAGCGTGTCAGAGACGCGAGCGCAAGGACGGGCGCGGGGATTCTCGTCCCATGTAACGGGCAGGCTTCGAGGGCTGACGGCGGTATGAGCGATCTGACTTTCAACAAAGTCGCCGGCGCGGTGCTGGCTACGGGTCTGGTCATTGTCGGGTTGGGTCAGCTGACCGACATCATTTACAAGTACGAAGCGCCGGCCAAGGCCGGGTACGCCATCGTGCCGGACGTGCCCGCCGCGGGCGGCGCCGCCGCGCCGGTGGAGCTGCCGATCGACTGGGGCACGGAGCTGCCCAAGGCCGACGTCAACGCCGGCAAGGAAGTGGCCACCAAGTGCCAGGCCTGCCACGATCTCACCCAGGGCGGCCCGAACATGACCGGCCCGAATCTCTATGGCGTCCTGGGCCGCCAGCCCGGCACCCACCCGGGCTTCGCCTATTCCGACGGCATGAAGGCCTTTGGCGCCAAGCAGCCGATCTGGGACTTCGAGCACGTCAACGAATTCATCACCGCGCCACAAAAGTACATCGACGGCACCAAGATGACCTTCGTGGGCCTGAAGCAGCGTCAGGACCGGATCAACGTCCTGGCCTACCTGCACACCCTGGGCTCCAACCTGCCGATCCCGGCGCCCAAGCCCGTCGCCGCCGCCCCGGCTGCGTCCGGCGCGCCGGCTCAAAAAGGCGCCGCGGCCAGCGCGTCGGCCCAGGCTGGCAACAGCGCCGCCGCAACGGCCGCGCCGGCGTCGCCGAAGTAGGCTCTACTCAGCCGGAGGTCCGAGCTTCATGAGCAGGATCTTCGGCGCCATCCGCCAGAACGGCTATGTCGTCCGCGATATCCAGGCGGCCATGGACCATTGGGTCACGGTCATGGGTGTCGGGCCGTGGTTCTACATCCCCAAGGTCTCCACCGAATACTTCCGCTACCACGGCGTGGATTCGCCGGTTGAGATGAGCATCGCCCTGGCCAATTCGGGCGACCTGCAGATCGAGCTGATCCAGCAGCGCAACGACGCGCCGTCCATGTACCAGGACTTCCTGGGCGCCGGGCGCGAGGGCCTGCAGCATGTGGCCTACTGGAGCCGCGACTATCAGGGGGTCTACGACAAGGCGCTGGCGCTGGGGTACCGCGTCGGCCACGAGGGCCAGATCGGCGGTAGCCGCGGCCGGTTCTCCTATTTCGAGACCGAGGCCCATCCCGGCACGGTGATCGAACTGTCCGACATCAGCGGCCGCAAGGGCGAGTTCTTCGAACACGTGAAGGCGGTGGCGGCGGATTGGGACGGGAGCGATCCGATCCGGGCGGTAGGGGGTTGAGGCGGCCAATCTTGCAGCGCGCACGTTCAGCGACGTATTCTCGCTGAATGCAGCGTCCGATCCCGGCCCTCCTCGCCTGCGTCGCCATCTTACTCATGGCTCCAAGCGGCGCGCGCGCTGTCGACGCCACCGGCACGCCCAACAAGGCATGGCGCCAGATCAGTGTAACCAGCGACTCCGCGCGGGGCTGGCTTCCGACCGTCGCCCAGGTAGAGCAGGCTCGCAAGGCGACAGAGGAATACTTCGCCGCCAAGGATGCCGGCCGGACCGCCGAGGCCTACGCCTTCCTCGCGGAGATCAACCGTAGTCACCAGCCGTTCGCCGAATTCGCGGAGGAGGTTCGCACCTTCAACCTGCAAGCGGGCCCGGTGAAGGAAAGGCGCGTCGCCGCCGTCACCTGGACCAAAGACCCGGCCCAGGCACCGATGCCGGGGGTCTATGCGGCCTTGGACATCGTCAGCCAGTTCACCAACATCGATCGCCACTGCGGCTATCTGGTTATCTACCAGTCGCCCTCCGGCGGCGATTTCCAGGTCATGCGCGAGGAGAGCAACTTCATGCTCAATGCGTCGGCCGCCACCATCGAGAAGGAGCAGTCTCGGGCGGGCGTGGATGCGGCCTGGTCGCGGCTGTCGGCCAACTGCCCGAACTACCAACCGGCGGATTCGGCGCCGCCGCTACCTGAACAGTCATCGTCTGTTGGATATTCCACGGTCGGTGCGGCCCTGCGGGCGCTCAAGTCCCGCCCCGGCGTTCAATTTGCGACCCAGGCTGGTTGGACGATCGCCACGGACGAGGCCGCGAAAACCATCTGGTCCTTCGCCCCGGCCAGCGACCCAGCCTATCCAGCCGTCGTCAAACGTGAAGTGGTGCAAACAGGAACTGTCATCGAAATGAAGATGTCAGTCCTATGCGGCGCGTCAAAGCCCGCATGCGACAATCTCGTCAGGCAGTTTGAGCAACTGAACGCCCAGATGAAGGCGTCCATGAGCCGTAATTGAAGAACGACGAATTCGGTCGATTACTCCAGTTCCACTGCTCTTGCCTGTTCTTAAGCCCACATCCCCATCAGCAGGCTGAAGGCCCGCATGTCGCCCGTGGTGGTCCCGGCCATCTTGTTCATGGCGTAGGCGTAGGTGGCGCGGGCGTCCATGTCGATCACCACCAGGGAGCCGCCGTAGCCGCCCCAGAAGATGGTGTTGGGGTTGGGCAGGGGCACGACGCCGCCGGCGACGCCGAAGCCCATGCCGAAGCGGGCCGGGGCGCTCAGGATCAGGTCCTCGCCCTCGATCTGCAATTCCAGCGCCTTGCGGCAGCCGGCTTCTGAGAGGAAGCGTTTGCCCTGGGCCATGCCGCCGTTGGCGAGGATGACGTGGACTTGCGCCACCGAGCGGGCGTTGCCCGTGCCGCCGGCGGCGGGGATTTCAGCCCCGCGCCAGGCCCGGGTTGCGGTCGCGGAGACCTCCACACCCGGGTTGAACGCCATATTTTTCTGCAACTCGGTCTGAGCGTTATCGCCCAGGGTCCCGCCCGGCGGCGGCGGGATCAGCTCGGCGACGCGGGCGTCTTCCGAGGCCGGCAGGCCGATGTGGAAGTCCGCGCCCAAGGGTTCGGCGATTTCCTCGCGGAAGAAGGTCCCCAAGGTGCGGCCGGTGATGCGGCGGACCACCTCGCCCACCAGATAGCCCTGGGTGATGGCGTGGTAGCCCACCGCCTTGCCCGGCTCCCAATAGGGCGCCTGAGCCGCCAGCAGGCTGGTCGCCTTATCCCAGTCGTACAGGTCCTCCTCGGTCATCGGGTCTTTCCAGCCGGACAGGCCGGCCGAATGGCTCATCAGATGGCTGACCTTGACGCCCGCCTTGCCGTTGGCCGCGAACTCCGGCCAGTATTTGGCGACCGGCGCGTCGAAATCGAGCTCCCCCTGGTCGGCGACCATCAGGGCGACCAGGGCGGTCATGGTCTTGGTGGTGGAATAGACGTTGACGATGGTGTCCTTCACCCAGGGCCGGGTCTTGGCCGCATCGGCGTAGCCGCCCCAGAGGTCGACCACGGTCTCCCCCTCGATGGTGGCGCAGAAGGCTGCGCCCACATCGGCGCCACTGGCCAGATTGGCTTCGAAAATCCCGCGCACCGGCGCGTAACGGTCCTGGGCGAACCCGGACGACAAACCCTCGGCCATGACGACGTCTCCCCGTTTTTTACAGGGCTACCCCAAGTCGCCGGATATGGCCAATCCCGGGCGGGTCGCGCCGTCGATGATCTGCTCCCAGGACTTGCCCTGGGCGATCAGGGCCTCGATCGTGGGACCCGAGGGATTGCCGTACTTGGCTTTAGTCCGCGCATAGATTTGCGTCCTGAGCGGCTCCGGCGTCAGCTGCTTGTATTCGATCGCCAACGCCAGCCGATCGGCATGTAGCGTGCGGGCGATCGTCTCCAGATCGGCGCCGCGACCCCTTAGGTCGTCGGCTTTGTTCGCCAACGCCCTGACGGCCTGCTCGTAGGAGTCGCGGAGAGACACAGTCCTCGCCCGTTAGCCCGTAGGGATCAGGTGTCCACTTCCGCGTCCAGGGCGTTTTCCTGGATGAATTCACGGCGGGGCTCGACCAGGTCTCCCATCAGGCGGGAGAACATGTCGCCGGCTTCCGCCGCGTCCGCGACCCTGACCTGCAACAGGGTGCGGGCCTCGGAGTCCAGGGTGGTTTCCCACAGCTGGTCGGGGTTCATCTCGCCCAGGCCCTTGTAGCGCTGGATGGTCAGGCCCCGTCGACCGGCCTCGAAAATCACCTCCATCAGGTCCAGCGGCCCGCGCACGGGGCTGACCTTGTCGCGGCGCTTGAAGGTGGCCGCCGCGGAGAAGGTTTCGGCCAGGGCCGGAACGCGCTCGGATAGCCGTCGCGCGTCGCCCGACTGCAGCAGGGCCTCATCCAGCACCACCCGCTCGGTCACGCCACGACGAACGCGGGAGAAGGCATAGGCCCCGCCAATGCCTGGCTCGCCGGTCCAGACACTGTCGCCTTCCTCGGCATAGAGGTCGAACCGGCGGGCGGCCGCCACCACATCGGGCGCGTCGCCCAGCAGGCCGGCCAAGGCCGCCTGCTCCACCGCGAAGTGGGGCGCGCGGGCGGCGAGGCGTTCGATGGCCGACTTGGCCGTGCGCGCGGTCTGGACCAGGGCGTGCAGGTCGGCGCCGCTCATCACCTCGCCCGAGGCCAGCTCCAGGGTCGCCCCGTCGACGCCTTCGTCGATCAGGAAGGCCTCCATCTCTGCATCGTCCTTCAGGTAGCGCGCCGACTTGCCCTTGGACGCCTTATAGAGCGGCGGCTGGGCGATATAGAGGTAGCCCCGCTCCAGCACCTGCGGCATCTGCCGGTAGAAGAAGGTCAGCAGCAGGGTGCGGATGTGGGCGCCGTCGACGTCGGCGTCGGTCATCAGCACGATGCGGTGGTAGCGGATCTTCTCGATGTCGAAGTCGTCGCGGCCGATGCCGGCGCCCAGGGCGGTGATCAGGGTGCCGATCTGATCGGACCCCAGCATGCGGTCGAACCGGGCCCGCTCGACGTTCAGGATCTTGCCGCGCAGGGGCAGCACCGCCTGGTTTTCGCGATTGCGCGCCTGTTTGGCCGAGCCGCCGGCGGAGTCGCCTTCGACGATGAAGATTTCCGACTTGGCCGGATCGCGTTCCTGACAGTCAGCCAGCTTGCCGGGCAGGGAGGAGATGTCGAGCGCCGACTTGCGCCGGGTCAGCTCGCGGGCCTTGCGGGCGGCTTCACGGGCGGCGGCCGCCTCGGCGATCTTCTGCACGATGGCCTTGGCCTCGGCCGGGTGCTCCTCGAACCAGGTGGCGAGGCCGTCGGCCACCAGGCCTTCGACCGCCGGCCGCACTTCCGACGAGACCAGCTTATCCTTGGTCTGAGAGGAGAACTTCGGATCCGGCACCTTGACCGACAGCACGCAGGTCAGGCCCTCGCGGGCGTCTTCGCCGTTGACGCTGACCTTCTCGCGCTTGGCCGCGCCGGAGCTTTCGGCATAGCCGGTGATCACCCGGGTCAGGGCGCCGCGGAAGGCCGACAAGTGGGTGCCGCCATCCCTTTGCGGGATGTTGTTGGTGAAGCACAGCATGGTCTCGTGATAGCTGTCGTTCCACCACAGGGAGAGATCGATCTCCACCTTGTCCCGCTTGCCGCGAATGACGATGGGCGCCTTGATCAGCGGGCTCTTGGCCTTGTCCAGGTGGCGCACGAAGGCTTCGATGCCGCCGTCGTAGTGGAGGATCTCCTCGAACGGCTCGGCGCCGCGATGGTCGCGGAAATAGATGGTCACCCCCGAGTTCAGGAAGGCCAGCTCGCGCAGCCGATGCTCGAGGGTTTTGCGGTCGAACTCGATGAAGGCGAAGGTTTCCAGCGACGGCAGGAAGGTGACCTCGGTGCCCGTCAGATATTCGCCGTTCTCGCGCCGGGGCGCTTCGCCGGTGACCACCAGGGGCGAGACCGCGTCGCCACGCGCGAAGCTCATCTCGTGGGCCTTGCCGTTACGATAGATGCGTAGCGACAGGGTGTCCGACAGGGCGTTGACCACCGAAACGCCCACGCCATGCAGACCGCCGGAGACCTTGTAGGAATTCTGGTCGAACTTCCCGCCCGCGTGCAGCTGGGTCATGATGACCTCGGCCGCCGAGACGCCCTCGTCGTGCATGTCGGTGGGGATGCCGCGTCCGTCGTCGGTGACGGTGCAGGAGCCGTCGGCGTTGAGGATCACCTCGACCCGGGTGGCGTAGTCCGCCAGGGCCTCATCGATGGCGTTGTCGACGACCTCATAGACCATGTGGTGCAGGCCCGAGCCGTCGTCGGTATCACCGATATACATCCCGGGCCGCTTGCGAACCGCATCCAAGCCTTTGAGAACCTTGATCGAATCGGCGCCGTAGTCGTCGCCGTTCAGTTCGCGCTCGGGGGTTTCGGAGTCAGGAATCTCGTCGCTCATCACTCAACCGTTTCAAGAAAGCTCGCCGGCGTCGACACGCACGCCTTGGGCGCGCCCGTGCAGTCCGTCGAACAGCGCTCCGTCGGCGCCTGTCAGAAAAGCCTGCAGGTCGAGCGCCTCGATTTCGTCGAACAACGCCGCGCGGCGGAGGGGGTCCAGGTGCGCGGCGACTTCGTCCAGTAACACTACAGGATTCGGTGTGGTTTTGGCATCGGAAAGTCGGGCCGCCTGGGCCAAAACCAGGTTCAGAATCAGCGCCTTCTGCTCGCCGGTCGAGCAGTCCGCCGCCTCGCGGTTCTGCAGACGATGACGGACGGAAAGATCACCCCTGTGGGGCCCGGTCAGGGCGCGCCCAGCCGAGGCGTCGCGGTCCCGCGAAGCGGCCAGGGCAGTCGCCAGTCGGGCCTCGATTTCCGCCTCGACCACGCCCGCCAGCGCCATTTGTTCGAAGGCGCCTGTCAGGCCGAGGTCGGCGCGTGGGAAGGCTCGCTCGGCGCCGGAATCGATCTGCGCCTGCAGCGCCTGGAGGCTGCGCGCCCGGGCCGTCGCCACGGCCGCGCCAGCCTCGCCAATCTGGGCCTCCAGCGCGGTCAGCCAGTCCGCGTCCGCCGGGCCGTCCGTCAGCAACCGCATCCGCTCACGCATGGCCCGCTCGTAGGCGCTGACGCGCGCGCCGTGCGCCGGCTCGGCGGCGAACACCAGCCGGTCGAAGAAGCGCCGGCGGTCGGAGGCGGCCTCCAGAAATAGCCGGTCTTCGCGCGGCGTCAGCCAGACCAGGCGCAGAATGTCCGACAACCGCCCGGGTGGGACGGCCTCGCCCTCCAGCCGCACCAGCCGCCGCGAGGCGCCGGCGGCCTCCACGCCCGTCCCGACGCTGACCGCGCCATCGTCACCCTCGATGTCCGCCGCGACCGCCCAGGCGCGGCCAACAGTCTCCTCCGGGCGGCGGCGGCCGAGGTCGGCGATGGACGACCCGCGCAGACCCCGGCCTGGCGAGAGCAGGCTGATCGCTTCCAGCAGGTTGGTCTTGCCCGCCCCATTGGGGCCGAACAGGAAGACGCTGCGACCGTCGAGCATCAGCTCGGCGCGGTCGTAGCCTCGAAAATCGGTGAGGATCAGGCGACGGACGCGGGCGATGGTCATCGTGCGGCGAGCGTCCTAGCTTGGCCACACAGCGTTGCCGGGGAGGAAGCCGAGATGTCAGCTCGTCGAGTCTTGGGGGTCTGTCTGATTCTCACGGCGGCGGTCACTGTGGCCTATTGGGTGGACTATTTCACCTCCGCAGAGGTCGCGGTGGTCCCGGCCCGCTGGTACACGGCCTTCGAAAGCAGTTTCCCGGTCGCCGACGCCTGGATGGCCCTGACCAGCTTACTGGCCGGCGTCGGCTTCTGGCGCGGCTCGACCTGGGCCGGGCGACTTGGCCTGCTGGCCGGCAGCGCCCTGCTTTATCTGGCGGCGATGGACATCACCTTCAACCTCGAGAACGGGCTTTATCCGCTCGCGCGCGCATCGAACGCCATGCGGTTCGAGATGCTGATCAATGGGTGGTCGCTGGCGTTGGGCGTTTGGGTGGTGATCGCGGGATGGCGAGGCGCGCGGGGCTAGAAGGCGCTCGCGCAAACCTTCCCCATTTATTGGAGAAGGAACCATCCGCGCCGCGAAGCGGTGGGAGGATGGGGCCAACACAGGGTGGCGCTGTCGGCTTGAGAGTGGCGAGGCCCCTCCCAGAAAGTTGCCCCATCCTCCCACGCCTTTGGCGCGGGCCCCTCCTTCCCCGACAAGCGGGGAAGGTTGAACCTAAACCCGCAGCGGCATCAGGACGTACTGGACGTCCGGGTCGGTGGGATCGAGCATCAGGGTCGGCGAGCCGGGGTCGGCGAAACGAAACTCGGCCGTGGCGCCCATTTGTTCGGTGACGTCCAGCAGGTAGCGGGCGTTGAAGCTGATCTCGAAGGGCTCGCCGTCGTAATCGACCTCCAGCTCCTCGACCCCCTGGCCGGCTTCCATGTTGCGCACGGTGAGGATCACCCGGCCCGGCTCGATGGCCATCTTCACCGAGCGGCTCTTTTCCGCCGAGATGGTGGCGACCCGATCCACCGCCTTGGCGAACAGGGTGTTGTCGACGATCAGGACGCGGTTGTTGTCCTTCGGAATCACCCGCTCATAGGGCGGGAAGGCGCCGTCGATCACTTTCGAGGTCAGGGCCGCGCGGCCGAACTCGAAGCGGATTTTCTGGGCCGAAATCTGCAAATCCACGGTCTCGCCGGCGTCTTCCAGCAGGCGCCTGGCTTCCTGCACCGTCTTGCGCGGCACGATCACACCGGGAACGCCCGCGGCGCCGTCGGGCGCCGGCATCTCGGCCAGGGCCAGCCGGTGGCCGTCGGTGGCCACCGCGCGCAGCTTGGTCACCCCGCCCTCGACCACCGTGTGAAGGTAGAGGCCATTGAGGTAATAGCGCGTCTCCTCGGTGGAGATGGCGAAGCGGGTTTTGTCGATCAGCCGGATCAACTCGCCCGTATCGATGGTGATGCGGCTGGACAGGCCGTCCGACGACATGATCGGGAAGTCCCCCGCCGGCAGCACCGGCAGGTTGAAGCGCGAGCGGCCGGCCGACACCTGAAGCCTGGGATCGTCGCCGGAAAACCGCAGTTCGACCTCGGCCCCCTCGGGCAGCTTTCGAACAATCTCGTAGAGCGTATGGGCCGGCGCGGTGATCTGGCCGGGGCCGTCGACCCGACCTGGGGTCTCGTCGACGATTTCCATATCGAGGTCGGTGGCCGAGAAGGCCATGGTGTCTCGATCAGCCGATAGCAGCACATTGGACAGGATCGGGATGGTGTTGCGCCGCTCCACGACGCTTTGAACGTGTCCCAGCGCCTTCAGCAAAGCCGCGCGCTCGATGGTTAGCTGCATCTGGTCGTCCAATCTGGCGGCCGCTTGTCGAAAAGCCCCCGGGCGCGGCCAAGACGAGGGGACCGGAGATTAGCCGAAAACGCCTCGTGGGGAAGGGGCTAGACAAGGCCCCGGAGCATCAATCTGGCGGCCTAAGCGCCTCAGGTTGACACTGGCCGCCCACGCGCTCAAATAAACCCGCAACGTGCGTCATTTTGACGCGTTCAGCCTTTGCTCAGAGGGCAGGCCAGCCCAGCTGGAAGCCTTTACCCGGGCTTTTCGGTCGATAAGAATTGGCGCCGTCGCTGCGAATTGGTGGTCCTTAAGCCCGGGGTAGTGCGGATGCGTGCGATCAGCATCGTCTTGGCGACGAGCGCGGCGGTCCTTGTCGCCGGGTGCCAGAAGAAGCCGCCACCGCCTCCGCCCCCCACGGTCATCGTCTCCAAGCCCCTGGCTCAGAAGCTGGTCGACTGGGACGACTATGTCGGCCGGTTCGTCGCGATCAACTCCGTCGACGTGCGCCCCCGGGTGTCGGGCTACCTGACCGCCATCCCGTTCAAGGACGGTCAGATCGTCCATAAGGGTCAGGTGCTGTTCGAGATCGACCCGCGGCCCTATCAGGCGGCGCTAACCCAGGCGCAGGGGCAGGAGGCCCATGCCCAAGCCGCCCTGACGAATGCCCAGGTCGAACTCACTCGGGCAATCAAACTCTTGGCCGATCACGCCATCGCCGAGCAGGAATACGAGACCCGCCTGGCCAACCAGCAACAGGCCAACGCCGACCTGATCGCGGCCAAGGGCCAGGTGCAGACCGCGCAGCTGAACCTGACCTTCACCAAGGTGATCGCGCCGATCAACGGCCGCATCTCCGACCGGCGGGTGACCGTCGGCAATCTGGTGTCGCAGGACACCACGGTCCTGACCAACATCACCGACCTGGATCCGATCTACTTCACCTTCGACGCCCCGGAATCCCAGTACCTCAAGTACGAGCAGCAGCACCTGAAGGGCGAGCGGCCGTCGTCTCGCGATTTCGCCAATCCCGTGGAAATCCGCCTTCAGGACCAGGCCAACTATACCGTCCACGGCTTCATGAACTTCGTCGACAATGTGCTGGACCCCAACTCCGGCACCATCCGCGGCCGAGCCTCGGTGCCCAATCCGCAATACATCCTGGCGCCCGGCCTGTTCGGCCACATGCGGCTGCTGGGCTCTGGCGCCTATACCGGCCTGGCCATCCCCGACAACGCCATCACCACCCAGCAGAGCGACCAGATCGTCTATGTGGTCGGTCCCGACAACAAGGTGAAACAGGTCAAGGTCCAGACCGGGCCGCTGGCCCAAGGGCTACGGGTGATCACCTCGGGCCTGACCGCCAATGACGAGGTCGTCATCAACGGCGTGCAGCGGGCCAAGGTCGGCGTGACCGTGACCCCCAAACAGGGTCAGATCACCGCGCCGGACCCCGGTTCCTCGCCGACGCCGGCCGACTTGGCGCCGCCGCCGGCCTCCGCCACCTTCGCCGCGCCCAACTGATATCCGGCGATGAAGTTTTCCCACCTCATGATCGACCGGCCGGTGTTTGCGGTGGTCATCGCCATCCTGATCACCCTGATGGGGGCGATCGCCTTCCCCAATCTCGGCGCGGCCCAATATCCGTCGATCGTACCGCCGACGGTGAATGTCACCCTCACCTACGCCGGGGCCTCCGCCGAGACGCTGGCGGAGACCGTGGCCGACCCCATCGAGGAACAGATCAACGGGGTCGAGGACATGCTCTACATGTCCTCCCAGTCCACCGGCGACGGCAACCTGCAGATCACCGTCACCTTCAAGCTGGGCACGGACCTGGATAAGGCTGAAGAGCTGGTCCAGGATCGGGTCAACACCGCTCTGCCCCAACTGCCGACCGAGGTGCAGCAGACCGGCATCACTGTCCGAAAAAGCTCGCCGGACATCCTGATGGCGGTGCACATGTACTCGCCGGACGGATCGCTCGATCAGGCCTATGTGGCCAACTATGTGACGCTGCAGATCGAACAGCCTCTGCTGCGCGTGAATGGGGTCGGCGACCTTTCGGTTCGCGCCGCCCGCGACTACGCCATCCGCATCTGGATCGACCCGGACAAGGCCGCGGCGCGCAACCTGACGGTCGACGATATCGTCAACGCGCTGCGCAGCCACAACGTGCAGATCGCCGCCGGCAATATCGGCGCGCCGCCGTTTGGCAAGGCGCCGTCGTCCTACCAGCTTCAGGTGGAGGCCGAGGGGCGGCTGACGACGCCGCAGCAGTTCGCCGCTATCGTTCTCAAGCGCGACGACCAGGGACGGCTGACCAAGGTGTCCGACGTGGCGCGGGTGGAACTGGGCGCGGCCATCTATACCACCGACGCCTACCTGGGTTACGAGCAGAATGGCTCACCCACCATCGCGCCGGCCGCGGCCATTGGCGTCCTGCAGCAGCCCGGCACCAACGCCCTGGCGGCCGCCCAGGGCGTGATCAAGGAGATGCAGGTCCTGAAGAAGAGCTTCCCGCCGGGGCTCGACTACAAGATCATCTACAACCCCACGCAGTACATCCAGCAGTCCATCGACGAGGTCTACAAGACCCTGTTCGAGGCTCTGATCCTGGTGGTCATCGTCGTCATCGTCTTCCTGCAGAGCTGGCGGGCGGCGATCATCCCCATCCTGGCCATTCCGGTGTCCCTGGTCGGCACCTGCGCCCTGATGCTGATCGCCGGCTTCACCCTGAACAACCTGTCCCTGTTCGGCCTAGTGCTGGCCATCGGTATCGTCGTCGATGACGCCATCGTGGTGGTCGAGAATGTCGAGCGGCACCTGGAGCATGGCATGTCGCCGGCGGAGGCCGCTCACACCACCATGGACGAGGTCGGCGGCGCCCTGATCGCCATCGCCCTGGTCTTGGCCTCGGTCTTCGTGCCGGCGGCCTTCATTCCAGGCATCTCCGGCCAGTTCTATCGTCAGTTCGCGCTGACCATCGCCTCGGCCACGGTGATCTCGCTGATCGTCTCCCTGACCTTGTCGCCGGCCATGGCGGCGCTGATTCTGCGGCCCAAGCGCAAGGCGGGCGACGCGCCCAGCGGACCGGCCTGGACCCATCCCTTCGCCAAGTTTGCCGACGCCTTCGATCACGGCTTCAACCGCCTGGCTGGCGGCTATGCCTCGCTGACACGCCGGTTCCTGCGCCTCGCGACCCTGATGATCGTGGTCTATGTCGGCCTGATCCTGCTGACAGGCTGGCGGATCATGGCCACGCCCATCGGCTTCATCCCGCCGCAGGATCAGGGCAATGTCATCATGGCGGCCAACCTGCCGTCGGGATCGTCCCTGTCGCGGACCGACGCGGCGATCCGCAAAACCATCCCCTATGCCCTGAACGTGTCGGGCATTATCGGCGCCTCGTCCTATGCCGGGGTCGACGCCACCAGCCAGACCACCAATTCCGCGTCCGGCCAGGCTTATCTGATCGAAAGCGACTTCGCCGACCGGGCCAAGCATCATGTGACCCTGAAGGGCATGATCGCCGAGCTCACCAAGACGCTGGGGCAGATACCCGACGCTCAGATCCGCATCCTGCCGCCACCGCCGGTGCGCGGTATCGGCACCCAGGGCGGGGTGAAGATGATCGTCGAAGACCGCAGCGGCAAGGCGGACTACCCGGCCATCGAACAGGCCGCCAAAGCCCTGGTGGCGGCGTTCAATAAAGATCCTGACGTCAGCGACGCCTACGAGACCTTCACCACCGACACCCCGCGCATCCACGCCGACATTGATCGGGAGAAGGCCGAGTATTACGGGGTGAGCGACTCGGCGGTGTTCGACACCTTGCAGACCTTCTTGGGGTCGAGTTTTATCAATGATTTCAATTATTTGAATCACACCTACCAGGTCTATGCCCAGGCCGACGCACCGTTCCGGCAGGACCTTTCGGCGATCCAGCAGCTGCAGACCCGCTCGGCCAACGGGGCGATGATGCCGCTGGGCGCGGTGGTCAACCTGACCCGGACCACCGGGCCCTACCGGGTGCTGCGTTATCAGCTCTATCCGTCCGCCGAAGTGCAGGGCAACACGCCGGCCGGTCGCTCCACCGGCCAGACCATGGCGGCGATGGAGAAGATCGCGGCCAAGACCCTGCCCAACGGTTTCCAATTCGAATGGACCGAACTGGCCTACCAGCAGCAGGCGGCGGGCAACACCGCCGGCCTGGTGTTCGTCCTGGCCGTGGTCCTGGTCTTCCTGCTGCTGGCCGCCCTCTATGAGAGCGTGACCATGCCGCTGGCGGTGATCCTGATCGTGCCCATGTGCCTGCTGGCCGCCATCACCGGGGTCAACATCATGGGCATGGACAACAACATCCTGACCCAGGTGGGGTTCATCGTGCTGATCGGCCTGGCCGCCAAGAACGCCATCCTGATCGTCGAGTTCGCCCGCCAAGGCGAGCTTGAGCACGGCCACAGCCGCGCGGACGCCGCGTCGGAAGCAGCGCAGACCCGGCTACGGCCGATCCTGATGACCTCTTTCGCCTTCATCCTCGGGGTGGTTCCGCTGGCCTTCGCCCATGGGGCGGGGGCGGAGCTGCGACAGGCGCTGGGGGTCGCGGTCTTCTTCGGCATGATCGGCGTGACCATATTCGGCCTCGCCTTCACCCCGGTCTTCTACGTGGTCACCCGCGCCCTCAGCGACCGGATACCCCAGCCGCCCACGTCCATATCCCGGAAGCAGAAGGGCAACGAGACCCCTGAAGATCCGAACGCGGAGCAGGTCCTGTGAGCCGGTCTTTGCGCACCCTGCTGTCCCTGACCGCCTCGGCGCTGACCCTTGGCGCCTGCGTGGTCGGGCCCAATTACAAGACCCCGCCGGCCCCGGCGCCGGCGTCGAAAGCCTTCGTCTCGCCGGTCGGTCCCGCGGCGGTCGCCGATCAGCCACCGCCCGACTGGTGGCGGCTCTATAACGATCCGGCGATCGACCCTCTGGTTCAGGAGGCCCTGACCCACAACAAGAGCCTTGAAGTGGCCGCCGCCAACCTGGCCGAGGCCCGGGGCGCGCTCACCCTGGCCCGCGCGCCGCTGTTTCCCACCAATACCGTGAGCGCCGGCGCCCAGTATGGCGTCACCTCCGACTCCCTGTTCGCCAGCGAACTGGAGCACGCAAAGACCCCTGGGCCCGGCTGGTTCTATTCCCTGGGCCTCGACGCCTCCTATGAGGTCGATCTGTTCGGCCGGGTCCGGCGGGGCATCCAGGCCGCCAAGGCGGACGTGCAGGCCCAGGCCGCCGCCGTGGACGCGGCGCGCATCAGCGTCGCCGGCGAAACCACCCGCGCCTATCTGAACGCCTGCGCCTATACCCAGGAGCTGACCGTCGCCCAGCAGTCGCTGGATGTGGCCAGCCAGACCTATGAGATCACCGTGCGGCAGGCCCGCGACGGCGCGGGCTCGGACCTGGATGTCGCCCGTGCCCGGGAAGCGGTGGAGCGGGTCCGCGCGACCCTGCCGGGTTTCGACGCCAACCGCCGCATCGCCCTGTTCCAGCTGGCTGTGCTCACGGGTCAGCCGCCGGAGAACATCTCCCAGGCGGCGGACGCCTGCAAAACCCCGCCGCAGCTGACCACCCTGCTGCCGGTTGGCGACCTGGACAGCCTGTTCCGCCGCAGGCCCGACGTGCGCCAGGCCGAACGCCAGCTGGCCGGCAATGTGGCGCGGATCGGCGTCGCCACCGCCGACCTCTTCCCGACCATCAGCATCGGCGCCAGCGCCGGCCTCGGCGCAACAACCCCGTCAAAGCTGTTCCAGGCCAGCAGCGCCACCTATGGCATCGGCCCGCTACTGAACTGGACCTTCCCCAACACCCTGGTCGCGCAGGGGCAGATCAAGGAGGCCAAGGCGGTGGCCGCGGCCTCCTACGCCAATTTCCAAGGCGTTGTGTTGCAGGCCTTGCAGGACGTGGAAAGCGCTCTGACCACCTATGACGACGAGATCAAGCGCAATGAGGCCCTGGTGCGGGTGCATGACCAGAGCGGCGTGGCGTTCAAGCTGGCGCAGACCCAGTACAATCTGGGTCGGATCGGCTACCTGGACCTCCTGACGGCGCAGAACGACCTGATCGGCGCCGGCGCCGACCTCGCGGCTTCGGATCAGGCTCTAGCGTCGGATCAGGTGACGCTGTTCAAGGCGCTCGGCGGAGGTTGGGAGCAGGCCCCGGCGGTGTCAGCGCCACCCGCCGCGGATTGGACGCGGGTTAAGGGCTAGGACCAATCCACATTCAGGGATTCACGCGGACTTTGATGCGTGATTCATAGGTCTCCGCTTGAGCGGAGGTCGCAGATGGGTGTGAAGCGTTATGAGCTTAGCGAAGCGCAATGGGTGAGGATTTCACCTCTGCTTCCTGGCAAGGTTGGTGATCCTGGACGAAGCGGCCATGACAACCGGCTGTTTGTGAACGGAGTTTTGTGGGTGCTACGGTCAGGCGCGTTCTGGCAGCACCTCCCGGAGCGCTACGGCAAATGGAAGACGGTCCACGCCCGCTTCACTCGCTGGGCCAAGGCTGGCGTCTGGGAGAAGGTGTTCGCCGAGTTGATCAAGGATCGGGACAACCAGTATCTGATGCTGGACTCGACCTTGGTGAGAGCCCACCAGCAGGCGACCACCGGCCGGGGTTCCGGCTCAAAAAGGGGGGCCTCGACACGGCTGTGGGGCGTTCCCGAGGCGGACTAACCACCAAGGTGCATATGGCCTGCGACGGCCTGGGAAGGCCGGTGCGATTTCTCATCGCCCCAGGTCAGAGCCACGACATACTCGCCGTTCCGGCCTTGCTCGAAGGCCAAAAGCCCCAGGCTGTCCTCGCCGACCGAGCCTATGACGCCAACAGTCTGCGCCAGCACCTGGACCGGATAGGCGCTACGGCCGTCATCCCTTCCACCCGCTCACGCAAAACGCCGATCCCCCACGACCCAACCGTCTACAAACTCAGAAACCGCATCGAGCGCTGCTTCAATAAGCTCAAGCACTTCCGGCGCTTCGCAACCCGATACGACCGCCTGGCAACCCACTATCTAGCCTTCGTCCACCTCGCTGCCATCATGCTCTGGCTGCGCTGAATGTGGATTCGTCCTAG
>Ga0302315_10000700_pt1 | contig 36417 bp, 30 predicted proteins | sample III_Palsa_N3_1_FD_200532 | JGI IMG/M metagenome (GOLD analysis project Ga0302315, IMG submission 200532) | Peat permafrost microbial communities from Stordalen Mire near Abisko, Sweden - III_Palsa_N3_1 | ecosystem: Environmental > Terrestrial > Soil > Palsa > Peat permafrost | place: Sweden...
CAGCGGTTTCCAATCCGGCCAATACCGCATGATAGAAATTTACGCTACCGATTTCATCAACCTGGTTGAAAAAGACAAACGTGCTGAACTTCGCGACAGCCCTATCGAAGATCAATTTGAGCACCTCTACTGGAAATCGGGCGCTACGGAACTCGCCACCGGCAAAAAAACCTTAACACTAAAACAGTTCGAAAAAAAATATGGCAAAACATTTATTGATTTAGGCAAGGCAAATACCAACCATAACTTCAATGCCCTGCTACAGCAGTTAAAATACAAGGGAGAAAGCAATTCCGAGCTGGAAAACGAACTGCGCCAACTGGATGTAAACGTAAATGTAAACTGGCCGCTGTCGCATTACAAATCTGCCGTACGCTACCTGCAACGCGAACCCGAAGAAATAAAAGCCACCGGCGGCACAAACTGGCAAAAATACCTGCCTCCGCGTTTCCAGAAACGCATATTTTATCCATCTCTTTGGACAGAGCAGGATGTTGAAAACTGGGGTAAAGGTTGGGTGGAGAAGATAGTTGGCAGTGTGCAGTAGGCAGTTTGCAGCATATATATCAAAATAAGCGTCATCTTCCGCTGTCGCGAGTTTAGCGCAGCGTAACTCGTGACACGCATTGCTCAAGCTTCCAGCTTGACACAGGCAAATCACATTTTTTCCATCAACTATGAACTTTCACACAAAATTCCTAACTTGCCATTTTCCGAAATTAATACCATAATATCATGACTGAGACGCTGGACATCAAGATCACCAAAACACAAAACTCCCGTTTACAACAAACGGATTTTACTAACCTGCCCTTCGGTAAAATATTTTCCGACCACATGCTGGTGGCCGATTATGCCGATGGCGAATGGAAAGATTTTCAAATTGTCCCTTATGGCGAAATTTCACTCAGCCCTGCAATTTCATCGCTGCATTACGGGCAGTCGTTTTTTGAAGGCATAAAAGCCTACAAACATGCCGATGGTACGGTAACTATTTTCCGCCCCGATAAAAACGCCAAACGTTTTAACAAATCGGCCGAGCGCCTGTGCATGCCCGAACTGCCAGAAGACCTATTTTTACAAAGCCTTGCAGCTGTGGTTGATGTTGACCGCGATTGGATACCTACGCAGGCCAACCACTCGCTGTACATCCGCCCGTTTATGTTCGCTACCGACCCGTTTTTGGGTGTAGCGCCATCAACCACCTATAAATTTATGGTGCTGCTTTGCCCTGTTGGCCCGTATTTTTCAAAAACATTAAGGGTTAAAATTGAAACACATTACACCCGCTCTGCCGAAGGCGGTATGGGTTTTGCAAAGTCATCAGGCAACTATGGCGGCAGTATGTTCCCCGCTAAAAAGGCCGTTGAAGAAGGTTTCGACCAATTGATATGGACCGATGCTAAAGACCACCAGTATGTTGAAGAAATGGGCGCAGCCAACGTAATGTTTGTGCTGGATGGCAAACTAATAACCCCATCAACCCGCGATACTATTTTAGATGGCGTAACCCGCGATACCGTTTTATCCCTTGCCCGCGAATGGGGCATGCCGGTTGAAGAACGCCGTGTATCCGTAGCCGAAATTATTGAAGGCGCTAAAACCGGCAAATTGCAGGATGCATTTGGCGCCGGCACAGCCGCTACCATTGCAGCCGTTGGCTCCATAAGCCTTGAGGGTGAAGAATACTTTTTAAGCGACCCAAAAACACGCGAGTTCTCCCAAAAAGTATTAAAAGAACTGGATGCCATAAAATACGGCACCAAACCCGATACCCACGGCTGGAACTACGTAGTGAACGCTGAGTAATCAGCAACAATAACCAGACATTAACTTACGAAGTTTTTCAAACTTCGTAAGTTTGTTAAAACAAAAACGCCCTGTAAAACCAGGGCGTTTTTTTATTTGCAGGTATTTTTACTTAATTACAAAACAGGTATTTATACGTGGTTTATTATCATAGATAAGCTGTTACTTAGTGACACCTAAACCTTATCATTATAACCCCGAATGGTTAGGTAAAATTTAAACTCTTCCTATTTAAGGTTGCTGAGATATGCACCCATATCATCACCCAAACTAAGTCCCATTTTCTGTAATTTATTCACATACAGCGCCCGCAAATCACTCCATTTATAATATGGGAACGAGGCTTTATTAAGGCCATCAATATGCGCTTCCTTTTCGTTTAACAATACTTTCACTAAACAGTCCGGCTTGCCAGTCCGCTTATAAAATATCCATTGGATGTTGGAGCTTAGCTCAATAATTTTTGATGTCTGCCACTTTTTCTCAAACTCCATAATGTTTGTGGTTGCCTTATCTGCTGCGGCAATCTGCAATATTGCGGCAAAGGGCGCAATGGTTTCGGCATGGGCAAAACGGAGGCGGGCGTTGTATTTGCCGGTTTTTATAAATTCGTCGCTTGCCTTAATAAAATCGGCCAGCAATGGCGCGGCAATGCGCACTTGTATGCCATCGTTATTAGTGCCGGGGCCTTTTACCAGGTAATTATCGGCATCATCCAGTTTGCCCAGTTTTTGCAGCTCGGCACAGGTAAAAAATTGGTTAAAATCTGTATCCGCCGGGGTATAGCCGTTTTGCGCCACTTCGTATTTGAGCGAGTAAACAATGGTTAAAAAGCCAAATACATCATCGGTAAATTTTTCTTTTGTGCTTTCATCCAGCTTGCTTAAAAAGTCACCGGTAAAAAACCTGGCAGCAATAGTCTTATTCAATGCAGTATAACCCTCCGACTTTTTTAGTGCCGATTTAAAAGCGCATTTAGCCACCTCATCCTCAAAATCCTTATATGCGGGCGATAAATCATAAAACCGCAAATCGGTATCATCATTATAAAAACTCACCGCTGCCGAATCTTGCATTTTACTGTTCAATCCGCCCAAAAAAGCATCAGCGCTTTGTTTGGTACGTATCTCTTTGGTTACGGCTATATCAAGGTTGGGTTTGCCCTTAAAAACATTGTTATAGTTTGCATACATGCGTTCGCCTATGCCTTTAAGCTCGTTTTTGCCTTCGGCAGAAATAAATTTAACGCTGCCTTTTTCAATTTTTTGCAGAGCGATAACCATTTGCCATAATTTTTTGCCCTGCGCGGATAAAGCATTTGCGCTATCGGCTTGCTGCAATAAATGGTAAGCTAAGGTTGTATTTACATCCTTTGTTAAATGCCTGGCACCGTGCCTGCCAACATGGTTTATAAACACAGGCTTATACCCTGCCGGCACGGGCGTATAGGTATAAGCAGGCGCTTTATACAGCGTTTTAGTGCCCAAATAAGCATCACTGCAGTTTTGTGCCGATGCCGGCAACGTCCCGGCATTAAGCAAAAAGGCAAATAAAATTATCTTCTTCATTTTCATAAATCTTTATCCCGGAGACGCGAAGTATCGCGCCTCTACAAACAATTCCTTCGTAGAGACGCAATACTTTGCGTCTCCCGCCGATATACATCCCCCCAACACCTTTATAACAAAAATAGAGACACAATATATTGTGTCTCTACAAAAAATATCATCAGCTAATTATTAATGCTGGTTGCCTGCACCATTAATTTGATAAGCGCCGATATCTGCACCCGGTGCTGTAACAGTTGGGGCATAATCTCCTGTACTGGTTACCGTATTAAATGGTAACAAAGTTACACTGCCTTTTCCGGCACCCGGTGATGTTCCCGTAATATGGAAGTCGGAGGTACCAACCATTACAATTGCAGGTGTTTGATTATTTGCTGTAACCGGTGTAGGAAATTGTGTATAATCGTACCCATTCACATCAAACCCGGTAAACAGCGGGTTGTTTGCCTGTGCGGTAGCTGATATAATATCGGCCGGTTTTGTTGTCCCCACACCATCTTTAGCATAAAATGTGCTGACTATGGCAGCATCGTAACCATAAAAAAGCTGGTTATTATAAGCAACATTGGTAACATCGGCAGTGCTTAATACCCTCAAACCTACCGCGCAATTTACAATCAGGTTGTTATAAGCGTTTCCTTTAGCTGCTTTTTCAAAGTCGATAGAACCGCCATGGCCACTGGTTGAGCTTTGCCTGAAACCGCAATTAACAATGGTATTATTATAGCAGTTAATATTACATTGCGTGCCGGTGCTGCCCGCGTCAGATATTTTAAACGCGTTGGTTGCCGCGCCTATTACCATGTTATAATCTACATCGCCCACGCTGCCGCTTTTCATGTTACAGGCCTCGCCCGAAGCAACACCGCAAAGCTCGTAAGTATTACGCGATATATCCACATGGCCGCCGGCTAAACGCATGCCATCATCCTTACTGCCAAATAACCACGAATCTTCCAGTACAAAGTTTTTGGTGATATTGGCAAAATAAATAGTCCAGCGCGGGCTGCCTTGCGGGGTATAAACTACCTGGTCATCGTCCGGGCCTGATGGGCCACCGGCAAACTCCAGGTGTGTCCATTTAATAATCATATCGCCGCCTGCCGGTTTAGGGTCTTCGGTAGTAACCGGGCCCGGTTCGGCAAATATACCTCCCCACCAACCCTGGAAAACATTGGTATAGTTTTGTGCTGCTGCCTGTGCATGCAATGCCGCGGCATTGCTAACCGTTATGTAATTAGGGTTAGCCTGCGTACCCAGACTTATAAACGTACCGTGTACAAAAATTTCGGGGGCGGTTTGGTAAGTTAAGCCATCGCCAAGCGCTATAAGTGTTGTGCCGGCCTGCATTAGTAAAGTATCGCCGCCGTTAACGGTAATATTGCTGGCAAAGTAATAAGTTTTGCCGCTAAGTAAAGTACCTTTTACACTGCCGCTAAGTGTATCTGATGTAATAGGGTTACTTGCATGTACAACAATAGGCGATATTTTGGCATTTTCTGCCTTATGGCATGCAGCCGCAAGCATGGTTACTGCAGCTGCTAATATGATGTTAAAATATTTTTTCATGATTTTGTGCAATTACAGTTTATATCTTATACCCAAAATGTAATATTGTTCATAGGTATCCTTGCGGATGAAAAAGTTTTGACCTACAGTTTGGTAACTCAATACATTCGATTGTGGGGTGTATGGCTGGTGTATCTCCAGTTGGAATGGCGAGTTGGTTAAGTTTGTGGCCTTGGCGTAGATGTAGAATTTCTTGAATATCCTTTTCTCTGCCGATGCGTCTAAAGTTACCGCGCCTTTTTCCCAAACATCATTATCCAGGTATGGCGATACGGCATAAATGCGCGCACCTGTGTAAACTGCCGATAGTTGCGCATCAAAACCACCCTTGGTATCGCGGTACAGGAACGATAGGTTACCCGTGTTTTTTGATTGATCCTGCAGCGGGCGGGTTTGGTCAACCGTACGGTGGGTTAAGTTGCCATTATCATCACGGTAGTTTTGCAGCTTGGTGGTGGTAATATCCGAGTTGGTATAAGTATAATTTAACCTGATGCCAAAGTTACGCAGGTACTTGGTGGCATCCAGCTCAAAACCATAGTTGGTAGCTGTACCAAAGTTTTCGGGTATTAGTATGTAGGTATTACCTGCTGCACCCGGTGTAATTGCATATTCAATAGGATTATCCAGGTTTTTGTAAAATGCGCCTACCAGCAATTGGTCAAGTGCACCCGGGAAAAATTCATAGCGCAAATCAAGGTTATTTGAGGTAGTCCTTTTCAGGTAAGGGTTACCATATTCAGGATAATCAGCATCCGGATCACCCTCAGTATGCGGCACCAATTCATAAAAGTTAGGCCTGCTGATAGCCGAATAATAAGAGAAGCGCAAATCCTGCTTGTCATCAAGGTTATATTTCAGGTTCAGGCTTGGTAATACATCAAAATAATTAATGGAGCCATCAACCCCGGCTGTAATCGTATTACTTGCGTTACTCTGCCAGCTTTGGTTGGTATATTCATATCGTACACCGCCAACAGCCGAAACTTTACCCGCGGTGAAATTAAACATGCCATAACCGGCGGTTATTTTTTCGTCAAAGTGATAGTTAAGGGCATCGCTTGCGTCGCCATCTGTGTTTTGAACAGAAAGACTGTTATCATCAATATTACCATCAAACTTTTGCGCGGTAGAAACTGAAGCGTCCTGTACAAGGTTATATTGGTCATAATCGCTGGTACGCGTTTTATCGCGGTACATGCCGCCTGCGGTAAAATCAACCGTGGTACCAAATATTTGGGGCGAGTATGTTAAATTCAGATAACCGCTTTTATTCTCGTCAGAGTTTTTCTCAAAAATACGCTCTTCCGGGTCGGGGTTTGAGGTAAGGAAAGGCTGCTCCTGCACTATTTGCCCGCTCTGGTTTTCACTGGCGCCGGTACCAACATTCAGCTCGGCGCGGTCGGGTTCGTTATCAGTTGCTTTTGAGTAAACAGCATGCCAGTCAAGCTTCCATTCATCATTAAGTTTATGCGTACCGTGCAAATCAAAGTTATAAATCTGCTGTACCGACCGGTAACTCAGGTACTGCTCATCTACCGTGCCAAGCCCCGGTTTGGTGTGGCTGGCAGATAAGCTTGTGTCCGAAGTGAAACGGTACTCATCACGCGTTAAATTAATATAATCAGCGTTTAAATCAATTTTGTTGTTTTTATCAAAACGATAATCAAATTGGGTAACCGCCGCTGTACGCTGTTGTTCTATGTTATAAATACGGGCATCTTCATCGGTAAGTGTGGGCTGACCGGTTATTTCGCTGGTTGATGATTCAAAAAATACGCCGTTGGTTTGGCGATAACTATCCTGGTAGCTTAATGATACCAGTGCGCCAAATTTCTTATCGGCGCTGCGGCCACCCAGCGTTAAGCCCAAAATGCTGCCCAGCGGAGTTTTTACCTGGCTGGTATGGAACGGGTTGTTCGGGAAATCGGCAATGGTAGCATTTGTATTGCCCGATACGCGCGGCGAGGTAGTTAAGCTCGCGCTATGGTCAAATTGGGTAAAGCCCTTGCCATCAAAAAAATTATTGGCATAACCTGTACCCACATTAACCGATACGGTAAAATCATCGGGTGCCTGTTTCAGCACCATGTCTATCGATCCGGCAATTGCGTCGCCTTCCATATCAGGGGTTAATGATTTTGATATATCCAGGCGGTCAACTATATCCGCGGGGAATATATCCAGCGGTACATACCTGGTTTTGTTATCGGGACTGGGGAGTTTAATGCCGTTTATCAGCGTGTATTCATAACGCTGGTCCATACCACGTATAATGGCAAATTGCGCCTCGCCGTTGTTACTGCGCTCAATGGTTACGCCTGATACACGCTGGGTAACGTTGGCAATAGTAATATCCGGCGAAGCCTCAATGGTACGTGCCGATACCGCGTTTAATACCACGTTCGAGCGGCGTTCGGCGCTAATTGCCGACTGATCCGATGCCCCGTTGGTACGCCCGCTAACTGAAACCTCGTTTAGCGAAGTGCTTTTTGCTTCCAGCAAAAGGCTTACGGTAACGGCAGTACTGCCATCAACATCAACTTCTTTCGATGCAGCGTTAAAGGAAACGTAGTTGGCTTCTACCTCGTACTTTCCTTCGGCAACATTTTTAAACATGTAAGTGCCGTCCAGGCCCACGCTGCTGTATATTTTAGTGCCGGTAGTTTCATTTTTTAAGCTGATGGTTGCGCCAATAAGTGGCTGGCCGCTTTTATCGGTAATTGTTCCCTTTATTATGCTGCCTGCATAAGTAAAGCTGGTGAACAAACAAAAAAGCAGTAATAGCAGAGGTAATCGTTTCTTCATGTGTGCCGGGTTGAAATAAGGCACAAAGAAACCCGCGGCAAATTAAGTTAGTGTTAAGCTATAATTACGATTATTTCACAATTACGTAGCAACACGATTGTTACTCAACGGAAACTGTTAAACCTTCCTGCTGTAAAATTTTACGGTATATCTCCACTTCGGTAAACGAGCCTTCCAGTATAGCGCATTTCCCTTCGTTGTGTACTTTCCAGGCTATTTTTTCGGCTTGTGGTTCGGAGTAATCCAGGTATTTCATCATGCAATAAATTACATGGTCAAAGCTGTTTACATCATCGTTCCATAAAATAAGGCGATGAAGCTCTTTAAGGCCTGTCAATAACTCTTCGAGCGTAAACGTTTCTTCCTGTACTTCGGTTGGCATATGTAACCGCAAAATTACTCAAAAACAACAATAAATAGGTCAAAATTATGTTGGAGAAGTTTATTTATTGATTTATCGAATTATTGATTTATTGATTATAAAAAAGCACCATATCACTTATTAATTCAATATTTATCCATGAAAATATTTCTTTGCCTTATTACGGTTATTGCTCTTCCTTTTTTTGCCGGCGTTTGTAACGCGCAATCCTTTCCGCCCGTGCAGCTTGCTTTAAAACAGCCGCCTGCAAATGTGGCTATTGATGCCAACCTCAAAGAATGGGGAGATAGCCTGAGTTATTACAGCCCCGAAGAGCGCTTAAACTACACCATTGCCAACAGTAAGGATACGCTGTACCTGGCAGTGAAGATTGTAGAAAAAACGGAAATAGCGCGGGTATTAAATGGCGGTCTTACTTTTAGCATTAATACCAAAGGCAAAAATAAAGCAACCTATAGCTTAACCTTCCCGGTAAACACACAGGGCAGCACTTCGCTGGCTAATATTCACATGGGCGATACTGAAGACAGTGTAACCAACGAGCAGCGTGAGCAATTGCTCAGCGAGCGCATTACCTCGCTGCGTGGCATAAAACAAACCGGTTTTAACAAGGATATTGAGGATGATATGATTACCACCTCCAACACCTATGGCATACAGGCTTCGTTTGATTATGATGCCATGGGTAACCTTGTTTATGAAGAAGCCATACCGCTAAAGTTTTTTCATGCCGATGGCGATAAAGGGCTTTGGGCATTCAACATCAAAATAAACGGCATACAACGCCCTGCAAACACCGGCGGTGATAGTAATGGCGGAGGTGGTGGTGGTCGCCACGGTGGTGGTGGTGGTGGCGGAGGTGGTGGTGGTGGCCGTCACGGCGGTGGCGGTGGCCATAATAGCAACAGCAGTACCGGCAGCGCCGAACAGGATGCCGACCGCGCCGAACTATCTAAATCAATTGATTTTTGGGGAAAGTTTAGCCTGGCGAAATAGTTGGCAGTAGGCAGTTAGCAGCAAACATGCTATTGACTTACGAAGTTTTGTAAACTTCGTAAGTCTGTTATTATTACTGTGCTAACTGCCCACCGCAAACTGTCAATCCACCTTATATCTAAACACTCTCCGCCCGATATTGCCATCGTTATCAATACCTTCAATAACTACGCGATAGGTGCCTTTGCTGCCTGCATTAAAGTATTGGAAACTGGTATTGCCATCCTTATCGGTTATCATATTAGGGTTCCAGTATATAGTTGAGCGCAGGTTGGCTACCGGTATATTGGTTTTAGGGTCATCATAGTGCGGCGAGTAAAACGTGCGTATTTTATAATAACCAATAGGCGAATAAAAAAGAATACCGGGTGCCGGCTCACTAATTCCTTCATCGCCCTGTTTGCTGGTAATTACCAGCACGCCGCCATTGGCCCGGGCACCATACACTGCTGCATAAGCAATATCATCTATCACTTCAATGCTTTGTACAGTATGCATGTTGAGGCTTGAGAGGTATTCTGGCGGCATTTCGGTGCCATCAACCATTATTCTCATAGGAGGCGCGCCTTGTATTGATGCGGCTGCTAATTTGATTGCGACAGGTAACCCACCCACAAATGTAACACCCGGTATGCGCCCTTCTAAGCTTTGTGCCAGCGGCAGGGACGGAGGAAATTGACCTGCAACTAAAACATAATCGGCAACACCTGGCCCGTTTAAATTTGCCGAATGTTTTAATTTATCTTTTTTACCTTTAATCTCAACTTCTTTTAAAACATAGGTATGGTTTGTTAGCCCATACTTCATCTTCTCCTGGTATAATATTTTACTGCTTTGCAAATAAGTGGATAACCCCTCGTTAATGTTCAGTTTAAAATCCGGCGCGTTTTTATTGCTGGTGATTTTTTGCGGCGATATATTATCGAGGGTGATTTTTACATACTTGTCGCCTTTATCTGTTTGCGCCTGTATAACAAATCTTAGGCTATCGTTAAAAGCAAGGTTGTCAAATATAAACCTGCCTTTTGCATCGGTTACCGTATCTAAATACAATATTGTCCCTTTTGATGATACCAGGCTTACCTTGGCATTGGCAAGCGGCTTGCCGTTTATTTTGGTGATATGGCCATCAACCTCCAATGTTTTTTCGGGCTGATAGGTTATGGCCGGAAAATTATTTTTTAACACATCTTTCCACTCAAACCGGCTGTAACCCTGGGTCAGCATCAGCACATCCAAATCGGCACGTATTTGTTCGTTTACATTGGTAAAGTAATAATTGGGCTTTTCTACATAACCTTTTAAATCGGATGTAAGCAGCAGGTTGGATAATATGGTACTTTCGTCTTCCTCGTTTTCGGGCACTTTTGTTTCATCAACTACCGATACCGAAAAACTACCCTGTACAGGCTTATTATCAGCATTTTTTGCATTGAGTTGAATGTTGACTTTTTGCTGTGGCGAATAAGTTTGCCTATCAGTATTTACATCCAGTTTTAGCTGATCGGGGTTTTGTATAAACACCAGCCGTTCATTTAAAGCCCCTTGTTTTGATGAGATCAGGCTAAACTGTACTATACCCGATGGAAAACGCTTTTTAGGGATATCGGCTATAAAGATAGCAGTGCCGGGGGCGCTTTTGGCGGCGTAATAAATCTTTCCGCCTAATTGGGCAATCAAACTAACGGTGTCGTTAGCGTTATCTAAAAGTATAGTTTTGCTGGTAGATATTTTTACATGGATATTAGCCGTATCGCTGTTATCTATCGCCAAAACATAGCCTTTATCAATAGCCCTGGGTAAATCAAAACTTTTTGATGAACCATCAGCAAAAACAACATTGGCCTTATAGCTTTTGCCCGCAAGCGGCAGCAGGTTAAATACGCCCATACCCAAATGCTTACTACTAAATGTAGTCAGCATGTTATTGGCATCATCTGTAATACTACCTTTTATCTCCGCGCCCAAGCCATCGGGGCCAACTGCTTTAAATGCTACTTTCGTATTAATGCCGTTAACCAAATAACCGCTCTCGGGGAAAAACTGCACATCAATATTACTTTCGATGCTTTTTACCGGTATGGTTTGGGCTACCGCCTTATTATTTAAAGGATTTACAATTGATATATGCTTATCAAAAAAATAATCTTCACCGGCATTGCACATCCAGTTGGTGTAGGCCCTTACCCGATAATTACCTTCGTGCAGACTGTCATTCAGCGCAAAATCTCCCCAGGTGAGGCCGCTTACCAGCGGCAGTTTAATATGCTGCACCACCGAATCTCTTTCATCAATCAGCTCCACATTTAAAACCCCGCTTAGGGCTGAGAGTTTATGGTCGGGGCCAAGCGTAACGTAGGCTTTAAACCACATGTCATCACCAACGGCGTAGTAAGGCTTATCAAATTGCAGGTAAACTTTTTCTATCGGGTTGTTTGCTGCCCAGTTATTAAGCTGCTGTGCTATTTTTTCAATGGGGTAATCATTATCATAACTGGTAAACCCGGCAGTAATTAAACCACCGGCAATACATAAGGCCGCGATAAGTTTCTTTAGGTTCATACTGTGTAAATTAGCGGTAGTTTAAATAGTTGGCAGTTATTAGTTTGCAGTTGGCACAAAAGTTTGAACCTTAACACAATTGCTGCTAACTAACTCCTACTACAAACTGCCTACTGCAAACTGGCAACTGCAAACTGTCAATCCACCTTATATCTAAACACCCTCCTACCAATATTCCCATCATTATCAATACCTTCAATAATTACGCGATAGGTACCTTTGCTCCCGGCATTAAAGTATTGAAAGCTGGTATTGCCGTCCTTATCGGTTATCATATTAGGGTTCCAATATATGGTTGAGCGCAGGTTGGCAACCGGTATATTGGTTTTAGGATCATCATACTGCGGCGAGTAAAAGGTGCGTATTTTGTGATATCCGAGTGGCGAATAAACGATAATACCCGGCGCCGGTTCACTTAATCGCTCATTTTCCATGTCTTCGCCTGATTTTGAGGTTAAAACTATAACGCCACCACCCCCGGCATGGTAACCATAAATTGCAAAGTAACCAATCGTACGTAAAACTTCAATACTGGCAATATCGTTCATATTTATATCGGCAATTTCATCATCCGGTAAAAAAACTCCATCAAGGCAAACAGACATTTTTGCACCCCTTGAATACGGTACACCATTTCGATCAAACGAAATAAAGGTTAGCACGCCTGTTAAACATTGGCCAAACTGTATACAGCCCGGCGGTATTTTGTCGCTGGTAAGCACCTGGTCGGCGTTGCCAGGGCCATTAAGATTGGTTGAGTTTTTCACCTGTTTCTGCTGCCTTGTGTCATTTATCTCCACCTCTTTTAAAACAATGGTATTGGTGGCCAAACCATATTTAAGCTGTTCTGTATAAAGCGTTTTGCTGCTTTGCAAATATGTGGTTAAACCCTCATCAACATTCAATTTAAAATCGGGCGCGTTTTTATTACTGCTGATTTTTTGCGGCGCCATATTATCTATGACAATCTTTACGTACTTCCCGTTTTTTTCGGTCCGCGCCTGTATCACAAACCGCAGGCTGTCGTTAAAAGCCAGGTTATCAAATTTAAACTTCCCTTGCGCATCGGTCACGGTATCTAAAAAAAACAACCCGCCTTTGGTTGCTGCCAGCGTTACTTTTGCGTTAGCCAACGGCTTACCGCCCATTTTGGTGATATGCCCTTCAATTTCCAGCGTTTTTTCGGGATGATAAGTTACAGCGGGGAAATTATTGCTCAACACATCCTTCCACTCAAACCTGCTATAGCCTTGGGTTAGCATCAGCAAATCCAAATCGGCACGGGTTTGCTCGTTTACGTTGGTGAAATAATAATTTGGCTTTTCTACATATCCCTTTAAATCCGAGGTAAGCAACAGATTTGATAAAATGGTGCTTTCGTCTTCCTCCTTAACCGGCACTTTGGTTTCATCAACCACCGCTACCGAAAAACTGCCTTGTACAGGTTTATCATCACCGTTTTTGGCATTTAATTTTATGCTCACTTTTTGGCCGGGCGAATAGCTTTGCTTATCGGTATTTACATCCAGCTTTAGCTGGTCGGGGTTTTGTATAAATACCAGGCGCTCATTTAATGCCCCTTGTTTTGCCGAAATAAGTGTAAACTGTATAATACCCGACGGGAATTTACTTTTGGGGATATCGGCCGTAAAAACAGCAATGCCGGGCCTGCTTTTAGCAGCATAATAAATAACCCCGCCGGCCTGTGCTATAAGGCTAAGCGTATCATCCTGGCTAACCAGCAGCATTGGCCTGCTGGTTGATATTTTTAAATGCACTTTGTCTGTATCGCTGTTATCTATCGCTAAAACATAGCCTTTATCAATTGCTTGCGGCAAATCATAACTTTTTGATGAGCCATCGGCAAAAACAATATTAGCTTTATAGCTTTTGCCGGTTATTGGCATCAGGTTAAACACACCCATACCCAGGTGCTTGCTGTTAAACGTTGCCAGCACAGTATTGGCATCATCGGTAATGGTTCCTTTTATATCGGCGCCCAGTCCGTCGGCGCTAACCGCTTTAAAGGCCACTTTTGAAGTAACATCATTAACCAAATATCCGCCTTCGGGGAAAAACTGCACATCAATATTAGCAGATACGGTTTTTACGGGGATAGTTTTAGTGACTATGCTTTTATCATCCAGCTTTAAACTGGTGGTAATAACGCCGCCGCTTAAGGGGTTTGTGGGATTATTAACAAAAGCTATAGTCAAATTGCCTTTATCATCGGTAAGCCCTTTGCCTTTTGCCAGTGTTTTATCGCCCGCGCCTACTGTATACCTTACCTCTTTATTTGCGTAAGGCTTGCCGTCAAAATCGGTGTAATTAATAAGGGCATTTACCTTTTGCTGCCCGTTTTCGGTACTAATGGTATAATTGGTTTTGGTAAATACCTTATTGCTTACCGCGTTTACAATAGATATGTGCTTATCAAAAAAATAATCCTCGCCGGCATTTCGCATCCAGTTGGTGTAGGCCCTTACGCGGTAATTGCCTTCGTGCAAGGTATCGTTCAATGCAAAATCGCCCCAGGTCAGCCCGCTTACTACAGGTAATTTTATACGCTGCACTACCGAATCCCTTTCATCAATCAGCTCAACATTTAATACCCCGCTTAAGCCCGAGAGTTTATGTTCGGGGCCCAGTGTAACATAGGCCTTAAACCACATATCATCGCCAACAGCATAATAGGGTTTATCAAATTGCAGGTAAACTTTTTCGTAGGTATAGTTTGCCGCCCAGGTATTAAGCTGCTGTACTATTTTTTCAATGGGATAATCATTGTCATAATTAATGAACCCGGCAGTAATTAAACCACCGGCAATACATAAGGCCGCGATAAGTTTCTTTAGGTTCATAAACATAAAATTACCGCTTAATTGGTTAAAAAACAGCAGGTTTATATAACAATTACGTTACTTGTGAAGCTTAAAGCCGAAAGCTAAAAGCTAAAAGCTATAAATCGGTGAAATCACCTTAAAAAATCAGTGCAATCCCAATAACTAAAACTTATTCTTCCACATCATACTTTCAACAGGGCGTGTAGTAGGGTTATTGTATTTGGCGTTGCCTTTTGTGTTGTACATTACCTCTATATCACCCTCAACCACAAAATAAATAAGCTGACCAATGGGCATACCGGCGTAAATACGTACAGGCTGCGCGCATGATATTTCCAGCGTCCAGGTGTTGCAAAAGCCCACATCGCCTTTACCGGCGGTAGCATGTATATCAATGCCCAATCGCCCGGTGCTCGATTTCCCTTCCAAAAACGGCACATGGGCATGTGTTTCGGTGTATTCAAGCGTTACGCCAAGGTAAAGCGTGTTGGGTTGCAACGTAAACCCTTCCTTGGGTATCTCAAAATAATCAATTTCATTATGCAGCTTGGCATCCAGTACGCGGTCGCGGTAGGTGGCCAGGTGTTTACCCAGGTGCACATCGTACGAGTTGGTGCCCAAACCTTCGCGTGCAAATGGTTCAATAATAATAGTGCCTTTGTCTATCTCTTCCAGTATGCGTTTGTCTGATAATATCATATTTTGAGTTGATTGGGTTTATTGAGTTAGCGTAAGTTGATTGAGTTAGGACAAGGTTAAGGTTAACTCATTCAACTTAATCAACCTAATCTAACTTAATCAACCATATCACGCTAAATTAGAATTATTTGACATAAGTTTGCCATCCTTTTTGCAATTTTACTTTTATGGCGATAGCATACCGGCAACGTATTGATGATGACACAGAGTTTGCCCTCTGGAAAATTGAGGAAAAAGCCGAAGACCTGTACAAACAATTACAACTGGATAAGCAGGAAAAGGCTTATTTTGAGCGCCTTAGCGTGGGCAAGCGCCACCTGCACTGGCTGGGCACACGTGTATTATTACGTAAAATGCTGCGCACCGACGAATATATTGATTGCCAGGTTGATGTGCATGGTAAACCTTACCTGGTAAATTTACCTTATCATATTTCCTTCAGCCATTCATTTGATTATGCCGCGGTAATGATTAGCAAAAACGGTACGGTGGGTATTGATATTGAGTTGATAAAAGAGAAGGTCGACCGTATTGCGCCAAAGTTTATGCGGCCTAACGAGTTGGATTTTATCAGCAGCGGGGCCGATAAAATACAGCAGCTATACGTATGCTGGTGCGCAAAGGAAGCGGTATATAAATGCTACGGCCAAAAAGAGGTATCATTTGCCGATAATATTTTGCTGCAGCCCTTTAATTTCGCCCAAAAAGGCATTGTTGAAGCCAAGCTGCACAAAGGCGACGTTAATATTGATTATAACGTTGGCTACCTGCAATACGAGGATTATATGGTGGGATATGTAAAGGGAGATATGAAATGAAAAACAAACAGGTAATAGTGCAGGATTGGGGTTTGATAGATTACCAACAGGCATGGGATAAGCAGGAAGAGCTATTCGGCGCAACCGTAAAGCTAAAAACAGCCATGCGTAACCTGCAAAGCGTTCCCGCAGGTGCTGATATACCTGTTACTGATGATGGTTTAGTTATTACCGAGGATACGCTTACACCCAATTACCTTATTTTTTGCGAACACCCGCATGTTTACACCCTCGGCAAAAGCGGTAAAGCCGAAAATTTATTGCTGGATGAGCAGGGCTTGAAAGAAAAACATGCCGCATACTATCCTGTTAACCGTGGGGGTGATATTACCTACCACGGCCCCGGCCAAATTGTAAGCTACCCAATCCTCGACCTGGATAACTTTTTTACCGATATACACCTGTACCTGCGTACATTGGAAGAAGCAGTAATACTTACCCTGGCCGATTACGGGCTTACCGCCGGCCGTTACCCCGGCTTTACCGGCGTTTGGTTTGATGCCGATAATGAAAACGCGCGTAAAATATGCGCCATGGGTGTGCGCTGCAGCCGATGGGTAACCATGCACGGCCTCGCCTTTAACATAAACCCCGATTTGGATTATTTTAAAAACATCATCCCCTGCGGAATTGATGATAAAGCGGTAACCTCACTGCAAAAGGAATTAGGCAGGCAGGTTGATATAAATGAAGTTAAAAAAATCCTTACACACCATATTTCCGTATTGTTTAATATGGAGATTTTGGCATGAAGGCATTACAATTATTATTAATAACGCTAACTGCACTAACGGGCTGCGCAAAAAAACCCGGCGCTGCACCAATTGTTAGTCAGCATGATACCATTATAACCAAACCCATGCCCGATACAAACGCAACTTATTTGGCCCTAGGCGATTCGTACACCATTGGCCAATCGGTACCGCTAAACGACTCGTTCCCCTATCAGCTGGTAAATGTGCTTAATGTTCAGGATGGTTTCCATGTGGATACTGCCGATATAATAGCAACAACCGGGTGGACAACCGAACAACTGATAAATGCCATCAGCTATCGAAAAACACCCACTAACCATTATGATATTGTAACCCTGCTTATCGGCGTTAACGACCAGTACGAGGGTAATAGTCAGACTAATTACCAAACAGAATTTGCACAGGTATTGCAAACCGCCATTAACTCGGCCCGCGATAGCGACAAAACCCGCGTATTTGTATTATCCATACCCGACTACGGCGTAACCCCCTTTGCCATGGGGCAGGACAGCATAATAGGCCCGCAAATAGACCAGTTTAATGCGATCAACAAGTCCATCAGCCTGAGGTTCGGCGTTAATTATGTGGATATAACCGCAATATCCCGCGAAGCCGCAAGCGACCCAACCCTCATCGCCGATGACGGCCTGCACCCATCCGAAAAAATGTACGCAATGTGGGTACAACTATTAGCGCCAGTAGTAGCTGCGAGATTGAGTAAATAATCCGGGGTATTTCGAAATTTTGGCTAAAGCCAATATTGAAATTTATTTTTATCCGCCCCATAAATGGGACGGCAATGATATTGCATTGCCAGCTAATGACGCAGATTAATTATTAAACTCACACCATCAATTAAACATGTTTTTTTTCATTGCCGTTGGCTTCAGCCAACGGATTAAGAAACGCAGAAAACGGGCTTTAGCCTAAGATTATAAACAATTGCCAGTATTTTTAAAGAGTTTTATATTTGTATAAATGAATCTCATTTTCATGAAAAAGAACAAACAACATGCTGCTATTAAAAATAGGCTTAAAGAAAACACAGCAAATAATATAATTGAACCACATCATTTCTATGCTGATAAGGCTACATTAAAAGCTAACACCGTTTGGGATGAAAAAGGCTTAACAAATGAAGATATGGATAAGTTACTCAATCAAAAATCCTGATATAAAAATTCCAACAAGCTAATCAAAAATTCCCCCTTCAGGGGGTTAGGGGGTTAACACTCCGGCAAACTCAAAGGTATATTTATCGCAAGCCCTCCATCCGATGTTTCCTTGTATTTAGAATTCATATCCTGCGCGGTTTGCCACATGGTTTTAACCACGGCATCCAAACTCACCTTAGCATTTTCAGGGTTACTTTGCAGTGCCAGTTGCGATGCGGTAATGGCCTTTATGGCACCCATGGTATTGCGTTCAATGCAAGGCACCTGTACCAGGCCGCCTATCGGGTCGCAGGTTAAGCCCAAGTGATGTTCCATGGCAATCTCTGCCGCCATTAAACCCTGCCGCTGTGTGCCACCCAAACACTCGGTAAGTGCAGCAGCCGCCATTGCCGATGATACACCTATCTCCGCCTGGCAACCGCCCATAGCAGCTGATATGGTGGCGCCCTTTTTAAATATGCTCCCTATTTCTGATGCGGTAAACAAAAAGCTAATGATTTTATCATCCGTATCACCATCGCAAAAAACCAGGTAATATAAAAGTACGGCAGGTATAACACCGGCTGCACCATTGGTTGGCGCGGTAACCACCCTGCCAAACGAGGCGTTCTCTTCATTAATAGCCAGCGCGAAACAACTTACCCAATCTAAAATATTTTTGAAGCTGTTGCCTGTTTTGCGGATGGCTACAACCCATTCGTCAAAATTATTATAGGTTTGGCCGCCAATCAGTTTGCGGTTAAGGTTACTGGCACGGCGCGCCACGTTTAGGCCACCGGGCAAATTGCCGGCGGTATGGCAGCCACGGTACATACACTCCTTTATAACCCTGAAAATATTAAGTATAGCCGTACGTACTTCCTGCTCGTTTCGCCAGGCCAGCTCATTCTCCATTACCACTTCGGATATTTTAAGTCCGGTTTTCATGCACCAGTGCAGCAAATCACCCGCGGTTTCTATCGGGAACGGCAGGTCGACTTCGGTTTTGGATTGATTTTGCTCGCCCTCTTTCACCACAAACCCGCCCCCTATTGAATAATAAGTACCTGATACTGCGGTACCATTGCTTAAAAACGCCTGGAAACTTACCGCGTTAGGGTGATAAGGCAGGCTCTCGTTAAACAAAAACAACAAATCGTCCTCAACCGAAAAATTAACGGCCTTTATACCTGCCAGCATCAATTGGTTACCGGTTTTAATTTGATTTATTTTTGTGCCGATGGCATTTACATCAAAAGTTACCGGGTCATCACCGCTAAGGCCAAGCAGTATGGCAATATCGGTACCGTGGCCTCTACCGGTTTTGGCAAGCGAGCCGTACAGCAAAATTTTTATCCCCTCAACTAAAGGTAAAACTTCCTGCTGCTGCAAGGTTTGCACAAACTGCTGCGCGGCACGCCAGGGTCCAAGCGTATGCGAGCTTGACGGCCCTATACCGATCTTAAACATATCAAAAACAGAAATTTGCTCTCTTTGCATTTTCAAAATTACAATAGTATCGCTACTTTTTAGGGATTATATTTTGATTATTGAAAAGTGATTTATAAATTCAATGAATTTAATTTAAACCCACATCACATGAACAATTTCGATCCAAATTCACCCGGCGGAGTAGCAGCAGTTTTTGCAATACTTGGCATTATCTTTATCCCGCTGCTAATTGTTGCCATAATAGTAATAATTGGGCAATGGAAAATTTATACAAAAGCAGGTAAACCCGGCTGGGCATGCATTATCCCTATATACAACATAATAGTATTGCTCGAAATTGTAGGCAAACCCATTTGGTGGCTTTTTTTATTGCTGATACCTTGCGTTAACATCATTATTGGTATATGGCTTGTTAATTTGCTAAGCAAGAGTTTTGGCCAGGGTGCCGGCTTTACAATCGGGCTAATATTTTTACCCTTTATATTTTATCCTATTTTAGGGTTTGGCAATTTTCCTTATGTTGGCCCTGCAGGTTTAGCTCCGGGCTTTAGTCCTAATGATTACCAGGAACCTTTCAATAATCCGCCACAGGTTTAATGTTAAATATTACTTGTATACAAATGCTTTGCAGCCGGTTACTTTTTATTAGCTGGCTGCAAAAGCATTTGCTTACCTGCCCTTTCAAATATTTAACCGGGATTGATTGCCCTGGCTGCGGTTTTCAGCGTTCTGTAATAGCCCTTATACAAGGCGATTTGCATAAAAGCTTTACCCTTTATCCACCCACTATCCCGCTGTTGCTTTTTTTTGCTTACGGCCTTGCCGATAGTTTTTTTAAGCTTGATAACTCGACGGGCCAGATTAAAAAAACTTGTTTTATTATTACCGGCTCTATAGTATTGGTTAGCTACGTAATTAAAATGTGGGGCTTATATGGGCACTACAATATATCAGCATGAGCCGATATATGACTATAATCTTTAAGCAGGGTTTGCAAAAACTTCATGCTATCCATATTAGCAGGCATGCTGATAGCTAAATGCGCGCGGATACGGTCGGCTAAATTATAAACTAAAACGCTGTTACCGGTTTTATAGTAATTTTCCATTACTTCATGTATCAGGCTAATATCGCTGTCGCGCAGTTGTGTAACCTGGGTAAATACGGGCTGGTACGCATCATTGGTTGGGGCGTAAATAATATTGTCCTGCGTGGTACGGGCATGGGTTTTAATAAGCGCGGTACCGGCAACTATATCGCCTATGCGCTGGCCGTTTTTTGTTGCAATAGCTGCAATTAAGGCGCCCAGGCTGCCGGTAATTGCAAAATCAACCAGCCTGAAAAGCCAGCGCAAAAGGTATTGGCTAAATTTAGGGCGACGGCCATCCAGGCTTATCACCCTTATCTTCATTACCTTTTTACCAAAGCTTTGGCCGTTAAAAAAAACCTCGCACAGTAAATCGTAAAAAATAAATATGGCAAACAGGGCAATAAAATATATGCCAAGGCCCGTGCTTGAAAGGCCCGACGCCATAATTGCGCCAACAATTAAAAAGGGAATAAATATGGCATAATCAATTATCCGGGCTACTATACGTTCGCCAAGGCCGCCAATTTCATAATCGATGCCGATATTTTGAGTGGTATGTACTGTAATAAACTCCATCTGGTAACAAATATAAAATTGTTATTGAAAATATAGTTGCACTTTAAACTTTTGTAACTATTTTAAACAAAAAAAATACAGACCTAAAGAAATGCGCGAACCGCTGTTTATTAAGCAAAATACGCAAAGGTGGAAAAGCTACGAGAACCAGCAAGATGCAAGCCCCGACGCACTTGCCGAATCGTTTATCAGTATAACTGACGACCTTGCTTATGCCAAAACATTTTATCCAAAATCAAATACCACAAAATACCTTAACGGGCTGGCGGCTACGTTTCACCAATCCATCTACAAAAACAAACGCGAAAAAAAAGGCCGCTTTATTGCCTTTTGGAAATACGAGCTGCCGCAAATTTTTTACAAACACCGCGTTACCCTACTTTATTCATTCCTGTTTTTTTTAGTTTTTAGTTTGATGGGCGCGCTATCAGCCAAATACGACAATACTTTTGTGCGCCTGATAGTGGGTAACGATTATGTGAACATGACCAACGATAACATTGCCAAAGGCGATGCTTTTGGCGTGTATAAACAAGGCGATTCGCTTTCTATGTTTTTTATGATAGCCCTTAATAACATCAAGGTAGAGCTTTTAACATTTGTAATGGGTATTTTTCTCTCAGTTGGCACGCTTTACCAGTTAATGTTTAACGGCATAATGATGGGCTCATTCCAATACTATTTTTTTAGCAAGGGCGTGGGCTGGCAATCAATATTGGTAATATGGCTGCACGGCACGCTCGAAATATCGGCAATTATTATAGCCGGGGGCGCCGGGCTCATTTTGGGTAACAGCTTCCTTTTCCCTAAAACATATACCCGCCTGGTTTCTGTAAAAAATGGTGCAAAGGATGGTTTAAAAATTGCCATAGGCCTTATACCCATATTTATAACCGCTGCTTTTTTCGAAAGCTTTGTAACCCGCCACACCGAAATGCCCGTTTGGTTAAGTCTGCTAATTTTAATAAGTTCGTTATCATTTATTATATGGTACGTTATACTATACCCCGCATACCTAAACCGTAAATTTAATCACAATAATTTAAACACTGATGGAACAACAACCGCTTGAGCTACGAAAACTGCGCGATTTTGGACAAGTAATTAGCGACAGCTTTACCTTTTTTAAAGAAAACTTTAAACCATTAATAACCTCCCTGCTTACTATTTGCGGCTTTTTATTGTTAATAGGCACTGTTACTACCGTATTTACTTATATGAATATGGGTAACATGTATGGCAACATGAATGCCAGCGGCTTAGGAATATATAATACAGCATACTTTATAAGCCTTGGTTTTAATACGCTTGTTATATTTTTAACACAGGTGTTTATTATGATAGTTACCTTATCATATATATCTGTTTACCTGCAAAAGAACAACCAAACCCCAACCGTTGCCGATGTATGGGGCTATTTTAAATACTACTTTTTCAGGATAATCGGTAGTGGTTTTCTTTTGTTCCTTATGCTTATTGCCGGCATGGTGCTTTGTATAATCCCGGGCATTTACCTTTCGCCTATTTTTTATTTGGTAATACCCATTATCGTTATCGAAAATTCATCCTTTAAATACGCGCTCGATAAAAGTTTCAGGCTGATAAAGGAAAACTGGTGGTTTGTGTTCGGGGTTATTTTTGTGATGGGCTTAATTGTAGGTGTTAGTGATTCAATTGCAACAGTCCCTTTGACTATCATTGGTGCAGCCGGCAAATTCATCTCTCTAAAAAGTATTTCCTTACCATTAATTATCCTTTTCAGTTTGCTGCATAGTGTAATTATGCTTGCTTATAGCTTGCAAAGTACCGCCGTTGCACTTTGCTATTTCGACCTCTCCGAGCAAAAGGATGGCACAGGCCTGTTAAGCCGTATCGACAAAATAGGCTTAGGCAACACAAATAATACCACTTTACCGCCCGAGGAATACTAAGCAGCATGCCAAGGTTTATTGTAACGGCAATCACGTTTTTATTAACTGTATTTTTATTAAATACAGGCTACGCGGCTGTAAAAAAAAAGGCACCTGCCGTATTGCGTACCGATACATCGGTAATACAGGTAAAACATTTTGATGCCAAAGCAATAACCAAGTATAAAGCCGATAAAGATTTTAATTATACCGATGGCGCAGGTGTAGGCCAGGAATCATTTTGGGACCGCTTTTGGAGTTGGGTATGGAATAAATTATTTGGCTGGATAGGCCGTACGCGCTACGGAGCAACCATATTTGAGTATGTTTTACTGGCTGCAGGCGTTTTTTTACTGGTGTTTGTTATTTTTAAGTCATTAGGCATCGATCCCATTGGCATGATGCGCGGCGAGGCAAAAAAAATAGAGCTGGGTTATAGCGAATCGCTCGAAAACATACACGAAATAAATTTTGATGACGAGATAGAAAAGGCCATCGCCCAAAATAACTATCGCCTTGCCGTACGGCTGCTATATTTAAAATGCCTCAAGCAATTAAGCGATACGCACCTTTTACACTGGCAAATTGATAAAACAAACGCCGCCTATATCCACGAACTTTCGGATCCCGAACAAAAACAGATCTTCGGCATTATTACCCGCCAGTTTGAGTACGTTTGGTACGGCAATTTTATTATTGATAAACAAGCCTTCGGCAATATTAACCAGTTGTTTCAAAACTTTAAAAAGCAACTGCCATGAAGGGCCTTAAACTATATCTTATTATTGGCGGTGTATTGCTTACGCTATATATCATCGCCCAGTTTAACCGCCCCAAGGTTATCGACTGGACACCAACATTAAGCAGCGATGCGAAAACCCCCTTCGGCACGTATATATTGTACACGCAATTGCACGATATATTCCCCAACGCGCAAGTAAAGCCTTACCGGCAGCCTATTTATGGTGTAATTGCCGATGACTCAATAAAGCAGTCGTCATACGTTATTATTTGCCCCGAAATAGAAGTTTCAAAGCCCGATTATGAGCAGCTGATAAAATATATTAAACAAGGCAATGATGTTTTTATAGCAGCATCTGATTTTGGGAACCTGATGACAAAAAACCTGGATGTTGAAACCGCCAGTTTATTTTCAATTAACAACTCCAATACGCCTGTGCATTTTTTAAGTCCGCACCTTAACCCTAAAAAATATTACACGGTTGATGATGGGGTAAGCAATACCTATTTTACCAAATTTGATACCGCTAAAGCTGTTGTTTTGGGCGAGAACACGCAGCACAAGGCCAACTTTATTAAATACACTTTTGGCAAGGGAGCCTTGTACCTGGCAGCCAACCCCAAATTTTTCACAAACTATAGTGTGCTAAAGCCCGATGGCGCGGCCTACTCGGCAACGGCGTTGTCATTTATTAAAAACACCCCGCAAATTACATGGGACCAATACTATACACAGGGCGATGGCCTGGCCGATTCGCCTATGCGGGTGTTTTTAACCAACCCGGTTTTACAATGGGCGTATTATATTACCCTTTTTAGCCTGATTGCCTTTGTAGTTTATGAAATAAAACGCAGGCAGCGCATTATCCCGGTTATCGAGCCGCTTGCTAACTCCACCCTCGATTTTGTAAACGTTATTGGCCAGCTTTATTACGAAAAACGCAACAATGCCGATATCGCCCACAAAAAGGTAACTTATTTTTTGGCCTGGCTGCGCGATGAATACCAGCTAAAAACCAACAAACTTGATAAGGAATTTATTGAAAAGCTAAGCAACAAACTCGAAATTGAAGCAACCTTTGCCGCCGATTTGGTTAGCTATTTGGACTACATAAACACGCAAACCCATATTAGCGATGCACAACTTATCCAACTAAATAAATTTATTGACCAATTCTATAAACAATCCGCATAAAATGGAAGAAGACGAAATATTTGAACAAAGGACAGACCTTAGCAGGCTAAGCAGCGCTGTTGAAAAAATAAAAGAGACGCTGTCGAAAATTATTGTTGGCCAGCACGAAAGTATCGACCTGCTGATTGCCGGCATATTGGCCGACGGGCATATTTTAATTGAAGGCGTGCCGGGTGTTGCTAAAACATTAACGGCAAAGCTGCTGGCAAAATCAATAGATGTAAAATACTCGCGCATACAGTTTACGCCCGATTTAATGCCTTCGGATATCCTGGGCACCTCAGTATTCAACCCAAAAACTGCCGATTTTGAGTTTAAGCACGGCCCTATTTTCGGTAATATTATTTTGATTGATGAAATTAACCGTGCGCCTGCAAAAACACAGTCGGCTTTGTTTGAGGTAATGGAAGAACGCCAGCTAACCATTGATGGCCAAACCTATAAAATGGATGCGCCTTTTATTGTGCTGGCCACGCAAAACCCGGTTGAGCACGAAGGCACCTACCGCCTGCCCGAAGCACAACTCGATCGTTTTATTTTTAAGATAGAAATAAAATACCCAACGCTTGAAGAGGAAATTGCCATAATTACCCAACAGCACCAGCAAAAAACTACCGACCAACTGCAAAACATACAGCCTGTGCTTACCGCTCAGGATATCATCTCGCTGCGCGAACAGGTATTGGGTTTGCATGTAGAAGAAAAACTGATAACCTACGTGGCAAAACTCATTAACGAAAGCCGCAACAGCAAATCCTTAGACCTGGGCGGTTCGCCGCGTGCATCGCTGGCCATTGTGAATGCCGCCAAAGCCATAGCAGCCATAAGGGGCCGGGATTTTGTTACCCCCGATGATATTATATATGTGGCCGCGCCGGTATTAAGGCACCGCCTGATGTTAACGCCCGACAAAGAAATGGAAGGCCTTACACCCGATGATATAGTAGCACAACTCATCCAAAAAATTGAAATACCACGATAAAACACGCCAGTGAAAAAAGTTTTCGACCTGTTTTATAAAAACCTTTTTTTAACCGCAAGGCTGTTTACGCTGCTGGGCGTTTGCGTGGTGCTGTTTATGCTGGCCTTCTTTTTTCCCTGGATGGATATTATTCCGCAGCTGGCATTTTACACGTTGGCGTTGCTGTTTTTTATTGACCTGTTTATGCTTTACCGTGTACGCAAAGGTGTATTTGCCAAACGCCACGCACCCGACAGGTTAAGCAATAGCGACGATAATGAATTAGGTATTTATATCGAAAACTGGTACCCTTTTAATATCAGCGCTGGCATTATTGATGAAATACCTTTCCAGTTTCAGCGGCGCGATATATGGTTTAAAACAGCTTTAAAACCACAGCAGCGCAAATTTATCAACTATGTTTTGCGCCCCACCAAACGCGGCGAATATGAGTTTGGCGATGTGAGGGTGTATGTTCAATCGCCTGTTGGCTTAATACGGCGCCGCTACAACTTCAAACAAGCCAAAACCTTGCCTGTATACCCATCATTTTTGATGATGCGTAAATACGAGCTGATGGCTATCTCCAACAACCTGTCGGAAATCGGTATCAAAAAAATACGCCGCCTGGGCCACAGCCTGGAGTTTGAGCAGGTAAAAAACTATGTGCCGGGTGATGATTACCGCACCATTAACTGGAAAGCCACCGCAAGGCGCGGCAGCTTAATGACTAATTCTTATACCGACGAGAAAGCGCAGCACGTTTACTGCATTATTGATAAATCAAGGGCGATGAAAATGCCGTTTGAGGGTTTGAGTTTGCTTGACTATGCAATAAATGCCAGCCTGGTATTATCAAACGTTGCCTTACTGAAAGAAGATAAGGCAGGCTTGATTACCGTTGCCGAAAAAATAGGCGCCATAATCCCTGCCGACCGCCGCCATTCGCAAATTAATAAGATACTGGAGGTATTGTATAAAGAGCGAACCCGCTACCTGGAAACCAATATGGAGTTGTTGTATTCAACGGTGCGTTCGGTAATAAAGCAGCGCAGCCTGGTGGTGTTTTTTACTAACTACGAAAGCGTATCGGCCATGGAACGGCAGTTGCCTTACTTAAAGCGGATAGCAAAATTTCACCTGCTGCTGGTAGTGTTTTTTGAAAATACTGAGCTGAGAAAAATAAGCGAACAACCCGCAACCGATGTAGAGGGCATCTACATAAAAACCGTTGCCGAAAAATTTGCCTATGATAAAAAATTAATTGTTAAGGAACTGGCAAAATACAATATCCAGTCTATTTTAAGCAGCCCGCAAAACCTCACCATCAATACCATTAACCGCTACCTCGAGTTAAAGGCAAGGCAAAAAATATAAGTGCATATTACTTATACGAATCAAGGGTTAAAGTAATAAAATAAAAAATCATGTCATTTCGACGAGCAAGGGTAGGAATAGTGCAGGGCGCGAGGAGAAAACTTTTCGAATATGCACACTTTACAGGAATATCGTAAAAGTTTTCTCCTCACCCCGCCTACACAACCCCGGCTGGCTCGTCGAAATGACATGATTTTTTAACTCTTGATTCGCATTGTATCCTATCAAAGCAAAAACCATTTCATAATTAAATTAACCTGCGCGGCGTTTCCCTGGTTTTTAAATACATCCTTCAGCGTATCAAACAGTTGTTTATCATTTACGGGCTTACCCTTTTTAGGCGGCACTATAGCCGGCACGGTGCTGTCTGTAACGACTGTTGCTTTCCACGATAAATTTTCGTGCGGCAGCGCGACTTCCAATATCATGCCCGGCAAACCCGAAAATGACTCAGGGCCGCCCGAAACCGGTATTTTATCGGTATAAAAAGCCACCACATATATCGAGTCCATTACCAGGCCGTTGGCCCGGCGGCAGGTATAACCGGCTATTTCCCGCGTTTCGTCGGTAATTTTCCATTTTATTTTTCGAAGGGTGTCTTTCACTAAAAAGGTTTGCTCAAACACTAACTTTTGCGCAACACGCGTATTTGCCGAAAAATCGGTAAATATTGTATTGTTCTGATCCGTCATTTGTAAACTAAAAAAGCTGCTGTTTGTGTTATCGGGCGGTATGGGTGTAAACAGCGTTTTGTTATCGCCAAATGTTAGGGTGCTTTTTAATATTTTAAACTGCGGTTGTGTTTTTTTGTATTGGTCAAATGCCTGTTGTAAAAATGCATTATCCATTTCATCGCCATACAATTTTTTGATAATAGCAAAGGTATTAACCGATTTTTCGTAGGTTATCGTTCCGCTGCTAACAAACCTTTCGTTTTGGCCCAATAAAATATTGGCGGTAAACAATAAAGCGGCAAGTGTTATAAAAATAGCTTTCATGATAATTAATTTTTTGCCGGAACAGTGCCGAATTTTGTAAAATCCCAGGTAACAGAAAACATAAAAAATCTTCTGATACCGCTGGTAGTAGTTTGCGAACTGGTATTGCCATCTATCCCCCTCGAATAGTTTGAGTTTTGATTAAGAAGGTCGTTAACAGAGGCCGAAATCTTAAGCTTATCATCCTTCAAAAATGTTTTATATACGTAGGCATTCCAGATGGTAAGGTATTCGGCGTTAAAAGCCTCCGTTTTCGCTGTATAGGTATAGTTAGCGTTAGACCCTATCACAAATTTTAAGGGCAGGAAAAATTCAAACTGCCCCCTACCGCTAAAGCCCGCCGCGTTGTTATTGGTTTGCGGCTGTAACGACATGGTGCTGAACATGTAATTTGGTCCGGCATCAATATAAAAATCGTACTTCTTCTGTTCATATTTCGAAATGTTCAACTGGGCCGAGTAGTTATATATCTTAGCTTTATCCAGTGCGTTATTGATATAACTATAGGCAACATTACCTGATGTATTTAAATCGAACCCTACATTAACATCAAAAGGTTTTATCTTTTTGCCCATGTATGAATACAGGCTATAACTTATAGGGTCTTCGCTATTAAGGTTTACATACTGGGTAGTATTTTTACCGGTAGCATCGGTGCTGGTGTTGTTTACAATTTGGTTAAACGTGTTTGATGCATTACCGCCAATATAAATCTGGTTACCACTTAAAACCTGGTAGCTATTATAAAACAGGTTAATCCGGTTGGTAAACGATGGCTTAAGATCGGGGTTACCCAGCGTAATATTAAGCGGATCGGTATTCACTAATACCGGCTGAATTTGGTTAATGGTTGGCTGGGTGGTATAACCGCTATAGTTAACCCTAAACATCTCCTGCTGTGAAAATTTGTATTGGTACATGGCTTGCGGCATCCAGTTTACAAAGCTGCGGTTTAGCACATCTCCTGTATATTCATCTACCTGCTTAAAGTTTACATCCGAGACCTTGCTACCGAAATTAATGATGGTTTTGTTATTTTTATAATTAAATATGGCGCCAACCTGGTTGGTTAACTGGTTAAATTTATAATCGTTACTATAGGTAGGGTCAAAATCATTATATACGCCAGGTGACGATTGGTTATAGGAGTCCATATCAGTCGTGCTATTGTTTACCGCGAACCCATAATTAAATAGTATAGCCATTTTTTTACTTATCGGTTCCGAATAGGTTATGTTACTGTTAAATACCGAGCTTACTGTATTGCTTGTTTTATATTGGTTAACTATTTCCGAGCTATCCTTTACCCCCTTACCATCATAAAAATCCAACTCCGAATTTAGATAACCTTCGGTAGTGCTTTTATTATAGGCTTCGCTAAGGCTCCATGACAGCGTACGGCCAACCTTCTTAAATTTTTTGGTGTATAAGGCGTTGGCATCAAATGTTTGTTGATCGCCGTGGTTGGTAACACTCCTGTTGTTGCGGTTTAATAGTGTGCCGTTGGTATCTGTTTCGGTTATGTAATCATTATTAACATGAAAGGTTTTATCTGTTGCATCGGCGCTTATTTTTAAATCGGATGTAGTATCCAGCTTTATCTTATAAGTGGCATCCAGCTTTTGCCTGAAGGCGGAGTTATCAAATGTTTGGTTACTTTTTGTATCAATAAGGCCCGTTGGCAAGGTTTGCTGGCCGATTGTGGTGGTAACCCCTGTAACATCTATCGATCCGATTTTATAATTAGTGTTAAGCGATTCCTTGTCGCCATTAAATTTATTGTCGAAATGAAACCCTCCCGATTGCGCAACCGGCACGCCCTTGCCGTCATAATAACCGTTGAATGAATCGAGCGCATCGTTACTGTAATTATTTATGTATATGCCACCATCAACAAATTGTATATCGCTATTGTCTGCCCCTATGCTGCTATTATCCTGGAAACCGAGCCCGGTGCGCCCATCATTTGCGGCGGTGCCATAAGCTGCTATTTTTTGCGTTGCTGTAAATTTGTTAAACAGGCCCTGCTCTTCATAATAACCTTGTGTACCAACGTTAGCGTCGACTTTACCAAACAGTCCGTTTTTCTTGTCTTCTTTTAACTTGATGTTGATGGTTTTGGTTCGTTTGCCATCATCGATACCGGTAAAGGTAGCCTGGTCGCTTTTTTTATCGTATAGCTGCACCTTATCCACCATATCCGCGCGTATGTTTTTGGTTACCAGCGTTGGGTCATCACCAAAAAATTCTTCACCATCAACCAAAACATTGGTTACAGTTTCGCCTTGCGCGGTAATTTTTCCGTCTTTGTCAATCTGTATACCGGGAAGCTGTCTTAGCAAATCTTCTACCTTATCGTTGGGTTGTATCACATAAGCCTTAGCATCGTACTCTGTAGTATCCCCTTTTATTTTTATAGGTACGCGGCTGCTTTTAATAATTACATCGGCAAGCAGCTTTGTTTTAAGTATCATATTCAGCTTGCCAAAATCATGGCTACTATTAACCGAATCCAAAGCAAACTGCTCCACGTAATCAACATAGTCGGGATAAGTTACCAGCAAAATAAATTTTCCCTTGTTTAATTTGTTAATAGCAAACGAGCCTTGGGCATCCGCGCGTGTATACGCCCTCAGTATCGAATCCTTAGCGTTTAACACTACGATTGATGCGTTTTCGAGTTTGGATTTGGAAGCGGTATCGGTTAGCTGCCCTTTTATAGAATAGCTATTTTGCGCATGCAGCGCAAAAGAAAAGAAACAGGAAATTATGAGTAAAATTGTGAATCTCATACGTTAGGTTTAAGAACCTAAACGTATAACTAAATTCTTAGTAATCAAAACACATTAACATTTTTTAACTTAATGCTTTGTGTAGTAACAGGTTTAATTATCAGGTACCGGGTAGTTTTACACCTGCTGTTACCAGGTTTTTGATTATTTTTTCGTGAAGCGTTAGTTTAACGGTCAAAAAATCGGCAGGGTTTACCCACACATTCACCAGGAACTTTATGCCATCCACCTCAAGCGCATCTATACCTACCCTGTTTACTGCATCAGGTATCACATTGTCTGTACTTTTTATGGCATCCCATATAATTTTTGTTACCTGGTCAATATTAGCGGCGTAGACTAATTTTATTTCAAAGTCGAGCCTTCGCCTCCCCTCGCGGGTAACGTTTACTATTACCTCGTTAAACAGCTTACCGTTGGGTATAATTACCGTTTTATTATCAGCCGTTATTAGTACGGTATAAAATATTTGGATGGAGGTTACTATGCCGTTTTGCCCTTGCGCCGTTATATTATCGTCAATCTCAAATGGCTTTAATAAAAGTATAAGCACACCGCCCGCAAAGTTTTGTAAGGTGCCTGATAGTGCCAGGCCTGCCGCCACGCCAAACGCGCCAATAACAGCAGTGAATATAGTTAGCTGGAAACCAATTATATTCATCACCAAAATAATAAGCATTACATATAGCGAGGTAATGGTAAGGCTAAGGATGAAGGGTTGTAAGGAAGAGTTTATCTTTTTTTTATTCATCCGGTCGCGAAGCCGCGACCGTAGTATCCTGATAAGCCATAAGCCTATAAGTAAAATTACAATACCGATGATGATTTTTGGCCCGATGTTGAGTATCCAATCGTAAACCTTATCGTAAAATTTATCCAGCTTCATACAGGTACGAAGTTAAACAATAAATTATTTACCGTAAATAGCTATAAAAAGCTCGGGGCCTTTAAACCAAACCCATTCAACTAATGCGCTGCGCAAGTGTCTTGAAGTTTGTGTAATGTGTTTCATGTTTTAACGTATTCAAATGCCATGCCTGATTGTACCTGTATCAGAAATGTTATGCAAATTTAACCTAAAAAACATCCCTCCGTATCAAAAGTTAATCAAATGATTAACAAATGACTGTCCATTTACTTTGCAATGACCGTTGTACCCGATACCGGGGCATTTAGCCCCGTACACAAAACAAAACCCTTGTCTGAAATAACAGACAAGGGCAGCCCCCTCTAAATCTCCCCCGGTGGGGGAGACTTAGCTGCATTAAAAACCTTCCTCCAAAAGCTAAAAAACAAACGCCTGGTAGTAAACTACCAGGCGTTTTAAAACATATTTTTAAGCCCTCCCTACCGGGGAGGGTTTGGGTGGGGCTGATATTACATCATACCGCCCATGCCGCCGCCGCCCATTTGTGGCACGCCGCCTTTTTCATCTTCCGGATCATCAGCTAACACACACTCGGTAGTTAACAGCATTGATGCTATTGAAGCTGCATTTTCCAAAGCTACACGGCCTACTTTTGTAGGGTCGATAACGCCTGCGCCAATTAAGTTTTCATATACATTGGTACGTGCATTGTAGCCAAAGTCGCCTTTGCCTTCTTTAACTTTTTGTACCACTATCGAACCTTCAATACCTGCATTTTCGCAAATCTGGCGTAAAGGTTCTTCAATAGCACGACGAATGATCTGGATACCGGTATTCTCGTCATCATTATCACCTTTTAAATTAGCTAAAGCTTCAACCGCGCGGATAAAAGCAACACCACCACCTGCAACTATGCCTTCTTCAACAGCCGCACGGGTTGCGTGTAAAGCATCGTCAACACGGTCTTTCTTTTCTTTCATTTCAACTTCAGAAGCTGCACCTATATATAACACAGCAACACCACCAGATAATTTGGCTAAACGTTCCTGTAATTTTTCTTTATCGTAATCAGAAGTTGTAGTTTCTATCTGTGACCTTATTTCGCTAACGCGGCCTTTAATGGTATCAGTATCGCCGTTACCATTAATAATGGTAGTGTTATCTTTATCGATAGAGATTTTCTCGGCCTGTCCTAACATGCTCAGGTCGGCGCTTTCTAATTTAAAGCCTCTTTCTTCAGATATAACGGTACCACCTGTTAATATAGCGATATCTTCCAGCATAGCTTTACGCCTGTCGCCAAAGCCGGGTGCTTTAACAGCAGCAACTTTTAACGAACCGCGTATTTTGTTAACTACCAAGGTAGCTAATGCTTCGCCGTCAAGGTCTTCAGCAATAATTAACAATGGCTTGCCGGTTTGTACTTGTTTTTCAAGGATAGGAAGCAATTCCTTCATTGAAGATATTTTTTTGTCGTAGATAAGGATATAAGGGCTTTCCAGCTCTACTTCCATTTTATCAGAATTGGTTACGAAATAAGGAGAAAGGTAACCACGGTCAAACTGCATACCTTCAACAGTTTTAACTTCAGTTTCTGTACCTTTTGCTTCTTCAACAGTAATAACACCGCTGGTGCCTACTTTTTTCATCGCATCGGCAATCATTTCGCCAATAACTTCATCGTTATTTGCCGAGATTGATGCTACTTGTTTAATCTTGCTGAAATCATCGCCAACATCCTGTTTTTGTGATTTCAGGTTTTCAACAACAACTTTTACAGCTTTATCAATACCGCGTTTCAGATCCATTGGATTTGCGCCGGCAGCAACATTTTTAATACCTGCTGTAACAATAGCCTGTGCTAAAACGGTAGCAGTAGTTGTACCATCACCTGCAATATCAGCAGTTTTTGAGGCAACTTCTTTAACCATTTGTGCGCCCATATTTTCAATAGGATCTTTTAATTCGATTTCTTTAGCAACGGTAACACCATCCTTAGTAATTGCTGGTGAACCGAACTTTTTATCGATAATTACGTGACGGCCTTTAGGGCCCAGGGTTACTTTAACCGCGTTGGCTAAAATATCAACACCGCGCTTTAGGGCGTCGCGTGCTTCAATATTATATTTAACTTGTTTTGACATCTCTTTTTTTATTTATTGAATTAGTGATTGACTGAATTATTGATTTGAAATGGAAAAGAATTAATCAATAATTCAATCCTTCAATAATTCAAAATTAATTACAGTACTATATAAATATCCGATTCTCTCATTATCAGGTAATCTTTACCTTCTAAGGTAAATTCCTGGCCGCCGTATTTTCCGTAAAGAACTTTATCGCCAACTTTAATGGATAATGGAATCAAAGTTCCGGTTAGTTCGGCATGTTTGCCCGGGCCAACAGCTACAACTGTACCATGCTGTGGTTTTTCCTGTGCAGTTTCAGGAATATAAATACCCGATGCCGTTTTAGTTTCGGCAGGAGCAGCTTCAACCACTATCCTGTCTCCAATAGGTGTTTTAATGTTTAATGACATTTTATACGTTATTTAAGTTTTATAAAATTTTAGTATGTATCCACTTTCATCATCAATTGTGCCAAGTAAAGCATTTTTTTGTATTTGACTACAATTGCTGTTTTATTGTCAGTTTAGGCTGATAGCAGGTTTTATACACATGGCAACTTAACGTGTAAGTGTCATCGTGTCAGTAGGGTTATTTAGCCAAAAAAGGCTTTGACCGGTAAGGGTCAAAGCCTTTAAACTAAATATTTTTGTTTTATTTTTTAACAGGAGCCGGGGCTTGCTGTTGTGGTTGTTGCTGTTGTTGCGGCTGAGCAGCACCCGGAGCGGTAAACGGTGTTGCTGTAGTATTTGTCGGTTTTGAAATTTGCAGCGTATGCGCTTTTGCAGCCGAGTTATCGGCTTTAGTTGCGCCGCTTTTTACTGCAACGTTAATGGCAAGCGATAATACCATTAAAAATATGGCTAAAAACCAGGTGCCTTTTTCTAAAAAATCGCCGGTTTTTTGTACGCCCATTAATTGTGATGAACTCGAAAAGTTCGACGATAGGCCGCCGCCTTTGGGGTTTTGTATCAATACAATCAGCCCTAAAAGCACACACACAATAATTATAATAATTAATAATAACGAATACATTTCTTTAACTTATATGGTTTTCTTTTCTAACTCTTCAATTTGGCTCGCAAAGTAACGGCTTTTTTCCGGGAATTTCAACATCAATTTTTTATAAACGCCAATGGCTTTCGGATACAGCATCTGGTCGGCATAAATAGAGGCCAGTGTTTCGGTTACCAACGCGTCTTTGTCTTCCGCGCTTTTTTTGGCTTTGTTCTCGTTATCCAGTTTATCGCCGCTTTGCGGTTTAATTTGCGGCACCTCTTGTATAAAGCGTTCTATTATGGTGTCTTCCTTTTTCTTAGGTTTCTCTATAACCGGCTTGGCTTCCGTGCTTTTCTCCAAATCCTCAACCGATGTTAAATGAAAAATATTTTCATAATACTGCTGCTGCAGCTCATCAGGCACGTTATTGGTGATGTTTTGGGTGGTATCCAGCTTAAAGCTCACATACGGCTGGTAAACACTTGCATGTTCCTGACGTGTTTTATCCAGCCACCACATAAAGCTATAAGGCATTTTCTCGTCGTGGTATCTCGATACATCCTGGTGCGCTTCGGCATGTGACGAGTTTTCACCTATCGCCCTTTGCTGCCCGTTTGCCGGGGCCTGCTCGCCAAAGGCACGGTCAAAAACAAAAAAATCTGTCGATACAATATTGCCCAGTATCAGTTTTTCTTCGTCAACACTGGCAGTAACTTTTGGAGCTGATGTTTCCGGCTCGGGAGCAGCGGCTTCTGTAACCGCCTCTTTGGTATGATATTCCGTACGGGCGTTTATATCTTCAATACTTACAATCTCGTCGTAAACCTCATCGTCAATACTATGTTCTAATTCCGGCTCTTTATTTTCGGATTGGATTATTGGCTCAACTATTTGTTCTTCATCCTCGTTCTCATCAATTTCCCACGGTGCAACTTCGCCTATCTCTTCATCAACCGGTTTAAAATATTCCGGTTCGGGTGGGGCTTCTATTATCTCTTCGGTTGTGTGCTCATTTGTACCTGTATCCCATTGTCCGGCATCGCTAATTTCTTCTGTTACCGGCTCATTAATTTCGGTATGGGTTTCCGGTTGGATATAAGGCTCTGTTTCGAAAGCAGGTTCTTCGTATTCGGCAAGGGTCTCTTCAACTTCAGCGGGTATTTCTGTTTCGGTAACAGGTTCTTCTGCCTGGGCAGGCGTTTCCTCAACGGATTCTTCAACTACTTCTGTTCCCACAAAAGGCTCTGCTTCGGTAGCCGGCTCTTCAAATTCAGTATAATTATCGAAAGCTGCTGGTTCATCCGCAGCATTTTGCTCGTCATAAACCTCAGCATCGCTGCTGTCTTTTTCAATTATCGCTTCAGTATAC
>Ga0302315_10000701_pt1 | contig 36388 bp, 29 predicted proteins | sample III_Palsa_N3_1_FD_200532 | JGI IMG/M metagenome (GOLD analysis project Ga0302315, IMG submission 200532) | Peat permafrost microbial communities from Stordalen Mire near Abisko, Sweden - III_Palsa_N3_1 | ecosystem: Environmental > Terrestrial > Soil > Palsa > Peat permafrost | place: Sweden...
AGATTTGTACTTTCTCTTGATTTTTGTCGATTCATTCTTTTTGATCTTTCCCATTTGTTTTAGCTTTTAGTGTAAAGCTATTTCAGGACGAGACATTTTGGAGGCTGTGCCAACTGGCACAATTGCCTTGGTTTTTTGTGATGGCAGAAAGAGAAGTTACTACTATTTGGTTAATAAAACAAATAGTTTCGGGCTAAATTTTAAGTTGGGTTAGGGAAATAAATGTAGCATAAAGGGCTTTGGTAGTTGTAAAAATTATATAAGGCGCTTGTTTGAGACGCTAACGGCGGTGGGAAGATAGCCCGTATTAAATTAATGTTAAGTTTTGAAACAAAACTACTTTTTTATAATTTTATGGTTTGAGCCATAAAATTTGCTCTTGGTATAAATTATTGCCTATGCATAATTTTTTTATTATCGTTGCTTTTTTTGTTGTTACTACTATTTCTGCAAACGCACAGGAAGTAACTATTTACTATGATGGAGACTGGAACAGAGTAAGCACAGTGGACTCTGCCATATTTTACAGACGAGCCACTGCTTTGGATGCTTATAGAAATCCCATTGGTAGATTTACAGATTACTATATGTCTGGCAAAATAGCAATGATAGGGCAATATATTAACGGAAGGCGCTCTGGTAGCTTTACCTGGTATTATGAGAATGGCGATTATATGGAGACGGGAAACTATAAGAGCGGAGAGTATTCTATTGGGAGCACCTGGGACGAACAGGGCAATACCAAAGTTATAGATGGGGATGGGGAATTTATAGATTACTATTACAACAAGCAAAAGAAAAGTAATGGGTATTATAAAAAAGGGCAAAAAACAGGAACATGGAACTACTGGTACAAGAACGGAAAGAAAAAGGAAAAGATAGAATATAAAGATGGGGTAGAAAATATTATTGCCGCCTGGGATAAAGGCGGTAAACCTTTGGTAGAGTCCGGTGTGGGCGAATACACAGGTTACCATGATAATGGCGTTAAAAAAATAACTGGCATGTACCGAAATGGGAAAAAAGAAGGAGAATGGAAATGGTGGGATGAACAGGGTAAACAAAAAACTATAGCGCAATATGAGAACGGTTTGCTTAACGGGAAGACCATATTTTATTCTACATCGGAACGGGAAGAAATAAACTATAAGAACGGATTAAAGAACGGCGAAGCGTTTGGATATAATGCCAATGAGGATAAGACTTACCATAATATATACCGAAACGATACGCTGGTATTTGGGCAAATTGATTTTTTAGAAGGGAATGAAGTATATACTCAAACAGAAAAGATGCCTCATCCGGATTATAAAGTACAGGATTTTATTAATAAAAATTTCGTTTACCCTCCCATGCAGTTAAATTCAGGAGAGGGGGGAATGGTGTATACAAACTTTGTAGTAACAAAAGAAGGTAAGGTACAGAACGTGCAGGTAACCAGAAGTTCCGGGAAAAAAGATTTGGACGATGAAGTAGTGCGAGTGTATAGTTTACTACCTCCATGGGTTCCCGGAGAACATGACGGAAAGAAGGTTAATATTAGAATAAATTACACTTTTAGATTTGGCACATTTACTCATAAGCCAGATTGATTTAATATTATTATTTATACTGCTCAAACTAAGTTAACAAACCCTATTTACTTTCTACAACAGCGCCTATCTTATTAAAGTCGTTTATTATCACAAACTCTACATTGCGGTTTTTAAGCGTTCCATGCCTGCCGGTAGTGTGTTCTACAATATGCGCTTTACCATATCCCTTAGATACTAGTCGGTCTGTAGTAATGCCGTTGGCGGTCATATAATCTACAACGGCTTTGGCTCTTGCTTCAGAAATTTTTAGTTGGGCAGCCTCAGAGCCAAAGGCTCCGGCGTGTCCGCAAACCAGCAATTTCATATCCGGGTATTTTTTCATCAGTTCTACTACCTTCATCGTTTTTTGCCTGGCATGCTCATGCATAGTGGTAGAGTGGAAATCAAAATCAGCTTTGTAATACAGTACGTCTCCTTTATGGAGCAAAGAGGGGGAAGGCGCTGCGTCGGAAGTATCGGACGCTGTGTTTTCGGCTACAAGACTTGTCATATCCAGCTGGTGGTAATCTCCGAAGGTTATTTTATAAATATCCTCGTCGCCATAACTATCTTCGCGCGCTGCAGAGAAAAAGGCATATTTCATATCTGCCGTAAAGCTTATGGAAGCCTCGTCAGAGGCAGAGTTAATAGGGTAGCCCATATTTTGCGCAGGGCTCCATTTACCATTTTCTAATTTACTCACAAATAAGTCTAACCCGCCCATGGAGTTGTGGCCCAGAGAGCTAAAATATAGCGTTTTCCCGTCAGCCGCAATATGTGGGCATTCATCGTTGTACCGCGTGTTGATGTTAGGCCCCATATTTATTGGCTCTCCCCAACTGCTGTCTGGTAATAGTTGGCTGCAATAAATATCCATACCGCCGTAGCTATCCATCCTGTCGCTGCAAAAGTAAATTCGTTTGCCGTCAGGCGAAATGCTGCATCCTGTTTCAAAGTCTGCAGAGTTTACCGCATGTTTAAGTTTATCCGGCGCCGTCCATAAGGTGTCTTTGCGCAGGCAACTCCAGATATCGAAACTAGCTCCTTTTTCAGATTTATAGATGTATAGTTGTTTGCCGTTGGGCGAAACGGATAAAGGAACTTCGTCGTAAATAGTATTAGCCCCGTTAGAAATAGAAATCGCAATTGTCCAATTACTATCTCGCGATTCCGCAAAGAAAATATCTTCATTGTATTCATCCGTAAGTTTATCGAATTTGCCAGATGTTGAAGTATGCCTGCGCGATGCCAGAAATAACTCGCTCCCATCGTTACTTACTACAGGATATACATCTGAAAAAGAAGAATTTATATTTCCATCTAAGTGCTGTATTTTTACGTCGACAGGTTGTTTAACCAGTTTTTTACCATTCTCGCACATAGTTACAAAATGCTCTATGGTCGCAATTTCTCTGATGTCTTTTTCTTTATGTAGCTTTTGAATGTATAGCCTATAGTATTTAATGGCCTCATCAAACTCATTACTCAAATGGTAGGCCCTGGCAAAACAGTAATTGGCGTCTATGAAGTCTTCATTCTCTACGCCAAGCTCTGTAGCCCTTTTAAGGTAGGCTATCGCTTTTTGCCTGTTGGCGGTTTTTAAGTAGCATACGCCAATACGGAATATAACCAGGGAATTTTCTGGCGTTGTTTTTTCAAGATCAAGATAGAGGTGTAAAGCATTTTTATATAAGCCCGAAACATAAAAATCGCTGGCGCAACTGGTAAGATCCTCTGTATCTTCAGCTTCCTCTTCAGGCATAAGTGCAGCGGTTTGGTTATTGAGCGACTGTGCTTGCGCCAAGTAAACTGTCGAAAAAAAAAGCAGCGAAATGGCAATAGTTTTTGCGGTAATTGTAATAGTTTTCACAGGTAGTAATAATTAGTTCTCTCATAGTAATTATACGAAAATCAATAGATTAGGATTCGGTGAATAGGCGCTATTCGGAAGTTTACTACTTAATTTTTGACTAAACTGGTACTAGTAACGACGAGTGTCCGGTTCTATTCTGCAAACAATTTATTTGCTAAATAAAATTACTATAAGAATGGTGATCTGCTAATACTGGGCGCTTATCGATACCCATGAAAATTAGCGCTTAATAGTAAAGGGGTTATAATAAGCAAAGATTATGAGAAAATTTTAGCGTGAATTACGACGAGCGACTATAACAACCTTTGCCAAATTGCGTTTATTAACTAATTTTCTTTACTTTTTACTAATGAAAATCAATCTTGCCCATATTGAACAGCTTACTGAAGTTTTTGCAATTTTTTGCGAGTGTAGAGCGGCTATGCAGAAAGAGAATATCTTTCAGTGGACTGACGCCTATCCAACTATTGATATAGCTTCAGAGGATATCCTTAACAAGCAGCTCTTTAGTTTAACGCATAATGGAAAATGTGTAGGAGTAATCACCATTAACACTATACAGGCTGCTGCCTACAACGCTATTTCGTGGCGCTTTCCGGGGGAAAAGGCTTTGGTTATTCATCGGCTGGCGGTAGACCCTTTGCATCAAAAGCAAGGAATAGCTACCAGGTTGATGGACTTTGCCGAAGACTATGCCGTTACCGCCGGTTATTCTTCCATTCGCCTGGATAGCAATAGCAGCAACACAAAGGCATTGAGATTTTATAGAAACAGAGGATACGAAGAACGAGGCGAAGTTTATTTTCCGGGAAGGACATTGCCTTTTAGTTGTTTTGAAAAACAATTAACTAACTAAAAACTTTTCAACAATTTATTCCAAATCCCATATTTCTGAAGTAATTCTGAGCCTCTGTTTTTTTGTATGCTATTGGCTACATTTTTGATAGATTTATAATCAGAAACAAAACTTTTAATTTTATGAAAATCAAAATGCTAACCCTGCTTTTGATGGCATTATGTTGCGCCTTCAAAAGCTACTGTCAGGACACAGACCCGGCGGTGAGCTTCTCCGCACAGGCCGATAATAAATTTTTGTGCCCTAATAAAAAAGAAGTGTACCTGTACCTGGAAGCCAAAGGCGGAACGGTTGGCAAAAGGCTTCCGTTAAACGTATCGCTGGTGGTAGACCGCAGCGGCTCTATGGCCGAGGAGGAACGTATGCACCACGCCAAGCAAGCCCTGATTTACTTTATTGACCATCTTAACCCGGACGATAATGTGTCCATAGTTATGTATGACCATGTAGCCGAACTGGTGCATGGCTCTGAGCCGGTGCGAGATAAGGCGGATATTACACGAAAAATTCACCACCATATAACCCCAAGGGGAGCCACTAACATTAGCCACGGGCTGGAACTGGGCTATAACGAGGTAAAATCCACCTATTCGCCAGATCGTTTTAACAGGGTTATCCTGATCTCTGACGGTATTGCCAACCAGGGTATCACGGACGATTACCTGCTGGAATCTATTGTGCGAGAACATGCCGCCAAAGACAAAATATCGCTTTCCAGCTTTGGCTTTGGGCATGAGTTTAACGAGGTGCTGATGCATGACATGGCAGAATCCGGAGGGGGTAATTACTACTTTATAGAAACCTCTTCCCAGGCCATACAGGATTTTGACCAGGAGTTTCAACTGCTGGGTTCCGTTGCCGCCAAAAGCGCGGTAGTAGCGGTAAACGTTCCGCAAGGGCTAACGCTTAGTAATGTTTATGGGCATAAGTACACCACGCAAAACGGGCAGGTGTATATAGACCTTAAAGAGGTGCATCCCGGAGAAGTAAACGGTATTTTGCTGAAGTTTACCGTTAATACGGCAACCCCGCCCGACGCGCTTGTGTTTAACGCCACCCTGGACTACGACAATGCAGAAAACAATAGCCACCACCACAAACAAGAGGTAGTAACGGTTACTACATCGCCCGACCCGCAAGCCTGCCAGAATAATGTGGACATGGCCATGCTGGAAAAGATAAGCTTTTACAGTTCCAATGCCTTGCTGGACGGGGCTATGACGGATGTGGAATACGGCAGGTTGGAACATGCGCAGAGCAAAGTGCACCAGGCCAAGACGATGATAAGCTCTCTGCCCGCCCCCTCACAAAGCAATCCGCAGATACAGCAGCAGGGGCAATTAATAAATGAGTACGATACGCATTTGACAAAACACGGGGCAAACACCCACCAGGTAAAAAACCTGCATAAACGGATAAGGCACAAAAACTATAAGCTGCGTAAAAACAAAGCGCAGCCGGCAACTACAACGCCCGGAAATTAACATTGGCGTAATACTATCATAACAATAAGGCGCAGGCAGAGAGCTTGCGCTTTTTTATTTATGTTTCTGTCCTATCGGAATCTCCCCCAGAAAACGGGGTTGGTCGAAAAAATGAATGTGTAGATATGCAACTGGCATTTGCTAGTGTATATTTACGCGGATGCGCACCTATACCGACCAATTGGGGAATACTATTAAGCTTTCTGGATTACCAAAAAGGATTGTTTCGTTAGTGCCCTCGCAAACGGAATTGTTGTTTGATATGGAACTGTATGATGAAGTAGTAGGCATCACCAAATTTTGCGTACACCCTGCCGAATATGTAAAAGATAAAGAAGTAGTAGGAGGAACAAAAAACTTTAACTTCGAGAAAATAGCCTCGCTTAAACCCGACCTTATCCTTGCCAACAAAGAAGAGAACTATAAGGAAGGCGTTGATATTCTTAGACAAAAATATCCGGTATGGGTAAGCGACATTAGCACGCTTGACGACGCTTTTGAAATGATAAATTACATAGGGGATATGACAGGGAGAGAACTGGAAGCGGCGCAACTGGAGCGGCGCATAAGCAATAGTTTCCGCTTTCTGCGGAAGGGTAGCCGCATACGCACCGCTTACCTGATTTGGCGCGACCCCTATATGACTGTTGGCAGCGACACCTTTATCCACCACCTGATGGCAAGGGCTGGTTTTGCAAATGTATTTGATAATAGAAAAAGATACCCTACAGTTACTGAACATCAACTACGCGCCGCTAACCCGGAGCTTATCCTGCTTTCTTCAGAGCCTTATCCTTTTTCAGAAAAACACCTTGAGGAGTTTAGAGCCATTTGCCCTAACGCGGAATTGCTATTAGTAGATGGCGAGCTGTTTTCATGGCATGGAAGCAGGTTAAAGCATTCGGCCGCCTATTTGCAGAGGTTAAAGGAACTAGTTTCAGCTTAGTTCAAATCCGGCTTTCTTTAAATCTTCCCAGTAATGCGGGTACGATTTCTCTACCACCTTAGGGTGTTCTATGGTAAGTTCTCCTAACAAAGCCAGCGGCGCAAAGGCCATAGCCATACGGTGGTCTTCGTAGGTAGTAACGTTTTGTTCGTTTACCATAAAGCAATTGGAGGTTACTTTAAACTGCTCGTTGGGTACTACTTCTATCAAATCTCCGCCAAATTTTTGAAGTTCATTTTGCAAGGCTGCTATGCGGTCGGTTTCTTTTATTCTCAAGCTTTCCAGGCCGGTCATTGTGCAGTCTATATTTTTGGCGGCGCATATAACGGCAATGGTTTGCGCCAAATCGGGGCAGTCGGTAAAGTCCTGAGTAATGGCTTTGGCAGCCTCTTTCTTTTCTAATAATACTCCTTTTTCGGTAAAGGTGGACTTTACCCCTAATTTATCCATAATTTCGACTGCAATGCGGTCGCCTTGTAAGGAGTTATTAATGTAGCCCATCAATTCTATTTTGGCGTCGGTAGCTAATGCTACAATGCTGTACCAATAGCTCGCCGCCGTCCAGTCCGATTCCACCTGGTAAGCGGTAGGTTTGTAATCCTGGTGGGGAATAGTAATGGTATTACCTACCCAGTCTGCCGAAACGCCAAACAATTTCATCAGGCTTAGCGTCATTTGTATATAGGGCTTAGAACCTACTTTGCCTAACAATTCCAATTGCAGGCCCTGCGGTAGTTGAGGAGCTATCATAAGCAGAGCGGTTATGTACTGACTGCTTATGTCGCCCTTTATTTTTAGCCGGTTGGTCTTCGCATTATTTTTATCAAACGCTTTGGTTTCGATAGGAGGGAAGCCTTCGTTACCCAGGTAGTTAATAGTAGCGCCTAGTTCCCTTAACGCATCTACCAGTAGTTTTATGGGGCGTTCCTGCATGCGCTTAGTTCCGGTAAGTATGCGTTCCTGCCCTGTTACGGCTGTGTAAGCAGTAAGAAAGCGCATGGTAGTTCCGGCATCCAGCACATCCAGCGTTTTATCTTTGGCCCCCAGCAGGCGTATCATGGTTTGCGTATCGCGGGCGTTAGAAAGGTTGTAGAGTTCAGAAATCCCTCCCGCCAGCGCGTCTATTATCAATACCCTGTTGCTTTCGCTTTTGGAAGATGGGGGAGTAATATCGCAATTGATTTTGCCGCTGTGCTGGCGAATGTGGTAACTATCGGACATGGTTATAGGGAATAGTATTCTATAGCTTCTCTAATTTCTTTAATAGTAACGGGTATGTTGTAGTTGGCCTTGCCTACCTGCTCTAATAACGAGCATTGAATGGTTTTATTTTCATTCTTCTTGTCCTGCAAGGTAAGGGGTAATATTTTTTCCAGGTCAAAGTCAAAAATTTCTACTTTGCCATAAATGGACATAATGTAGTTCCTGATTTCTTCTAGCTCTTTCTGACTGATGAATTTCTTTTTATAGGAAATATAGGCTTCGGCGATCATGCCTATGGCAATGGCTTCGCCATGCAGCAGTTTTTTACCGGTAATATTCAGGTAGTAGCTTTCTATGGCATGGCCTATGGTATGCCCAAAGTTCAGGATTTTACGTAGTCCTTTTTCTTCCGGGTCTGCCTGGGTTACTTTCGTTTTAATAGTAATGGAATGTTCAGCTAAGTCGTCCCAGTCTTGTTCTTCCAGGACTTTGGTTTGGATTTCTTTCCATTTGATTTTATCGGCAATAAGGCAGTGTTTTATGACCTCCGCAAAACCGGAACGCAGTTCCCCCGGGCTTAGTGTCTTTAAAAAATCGGTATTGATAAATACGGCCTGTGGTTCTTTAAAAACGCCTATGTGGTTTTTAAAACCGTTAAAGTCTATGCCCAGTTTACCCCCCACGCTGGCGTCCACCTGAGATAGTAGAGTAGTAGGAATTTGTATAAAGTCTATACCGCGCTTGTAGGTGGCGGCGCAAAAGCCCCCCATATCGCCTATAACGCCGCCGCCCAGGTTTATTATCAGGGCTTTACGATCAAAGCGCAGGTCGGTCATTCGTTGCCATATCTGTTCACAGGTGGCAATCGTTTTCTGCTCCTCGCCGCTTTTTATCTGTATCAGATGCGCGTACGGTACTATCTTAGAAATAAAAGGGAAGCAATTCCTTTCGGTGTTCTCATCAACCAGAACACTAATGTCAGAATACTGCTTCCCTTTTAAATACGTACTAAGTGTAACGGATATATCTTTCGATAAAAAAATGTCAGAAGGCATTGTTACTATTTAGCTTCTACGCTTCTCATTAATTCACTCTGTTTTCTTATCGACTCTTCGTGAATAATTTTGTAGATCTCAATAATATAGGCATCGCTCAATCCCATCTTTTTAGCCAGTTCCCCCCTGTTTTTCATGATTTCATCCCAGCGTTTTACCTGAAAGGTAGTAACATTGCTTTCCTTTTTGTACTCGCCTATTTTTTCTACTACCGCCATTCTGGCTGCAAGCACTTCTATAAGTTCCCTGTCCAGGTTATCGATTTTCTTCCTCAGATCTTCCAAGTGGTCAATAAACTCAGGATCGGTTGATGAACTCTCTCTTATCTTCAGTTCTGCCAGTATTTCGGCCAGGCGCTCAGGAGTAATTTGCTGTTCCGCATCGCTCCAAGCTTTCTCAGGGTTAATGTGTGTTTCAATCATCAAACCGTCGAAGTTCAAATCCATCGCTTTTTGAGAGATTTCAAATATCAGGTCTCTCTTGCCGCCTATATGGCTAGGATCGCAAATAATAGGTATTTGCGGAGCAATTCTTTTTAGTTCAATTGGTATTTGCCATACCGGGGCGTTTCTGTACTTTGTTTTTTCGTACATAGCAAATCCCCTGTGTATACCGGCAAGATTTTTAATACCTGCTAAAAACATACGTTCGAATGCGCCTATCCACAAGCCAAGTTCCGGGTGAGTAGGGTTTTTTATAAGCACCGCTACGTCTTTAACGCCTTTTAGGGCGTCTGCCATTTCCTGCACGGCAAAAGGGCTAACGGTAGTTCTGGCGCCAATCCACAAAACGTCAACGCCATATTTAAGAGCTTCTTCAATATGTTGTGGGTTAGCTACTTCTGTTCCTACTGGGATACCAACTTCTTTTTTAACATCAGCAAGCCACTTAAGGCCTTCAGTTCCTGCGCCTTCAAAGCTGTTTGGCCTTGTGCGGGGTTTCCATATACCGGCTCTTAATATATCTACTTTCAGATTTTTTAATCCTTGCGCCGTTGCTAACAACTGTTCAGGAGTTTCTGCGCTGCAAGGCCCTGCAATTACCAGAGGTTTGCTTTTCAGCTTTATCCAGCTCTCCAGGGGATTAACATTCAGATTTACGCTCATATCAAATTTATTATAATTAACTTTTCGTTCAACAATTATTCCGGTTAAGACGTTCTTAGGGATATATGGAAACGATCAATTTAAATGCAGGTATAAAACCTGTTTCTTTTGACGATACCTCGGTGGCATTCTCCTCAAAATCAAATAAAGAGCTTGAAAAGATGCGCCTTCTTTTTTCCACAATGAACTGGAAATATCCGGTAAAGATAGGTACTTTTTTTGTAAAAACCGCCTTAAATCTTAAACTTCCCATAAAAGCAATCATAAAAGAGACGCTTTTTAAGCAATTCTGCGGTGGCGAAACCATAGAGGAGTGCAAACAAACTATCAATAATCTATCACACTATAACATTAAAACCATCCTCGATTATTCGGTGGAGGGCGGAAAAACGGATATGTACTTTGATTGCGCTATGAATAAGATACTGGAAATTATAGATATAGCAGCTGGTTCTAAAGCTATCCCTTTTGCAGTATTTAAAATGTCTGGTATAGGTTCGGCGGCTATCCTTAAAAAAGTGCAGTCAGGCGAGCAGCTTGCCGAACTTGAACAGCATGAATATGAATTGATTGAAGCCAGGGCCGATAAAATATGTCGAAGAGCTTTCGAAAAGAATGTGCCTGTGCTTATAGATGCCGAAGAAAGCTGGTTCCAGGGAGCAACCGACGAACTGGTATATGGGTTGATGAAAAAGTACAACAAAACAAGAGCCATTGTATTTAATACCTACCAGATGTACCGAACAGACATGCAGTACAACCTGGAAAGAGCCTTAGAAATGGCGGTAACTAATAAATTTATACTTGGCTTAAAACTGGTGCGCGGGGCATATATAGAGAAGGAGAGAAAATGGGCTCAAATACATAACTATACCTCTCATGTGTTTGATACTAAACAGGAAACTGACAATGCCTACAATTATGCCCTTGGTTATTGCATTAAAAATATAGATCATATAGAACTGGTAGCAGGGTCTCATAATGAAACTAGTAATTTATTACTAACTCAACTTATGCAATCTGCAAGCATAAGCCGTAGCGATAGGCGCATCTACTTTGCCCAGTTATATGGGATGAGTGATACTATTTCTTATAATCTTTCTAATTCTGGTTTTAATGTCGCCAAGTACATGCCCTTTGGGCCGGTTGAGTTAGTGGTACCTTATCTTTTCCGCAGAGCTGAGGAAAATAAAGCTGTTACGGGACATAGTAACAGAGAATTGGAGTTAATAAGGAAAGAATTGCAAAGAAGAAAGAATATTGTATGAAATAGTAAAATTAGTGTAACCTTTGCCATAGGTATTCCGTGAAGGACGGTATACTAAACGCTATAAGTCTATGGAAAGTGTACTTTATGTGGTTGTAATTGTAATCATTTCGTTTTTTATGTTTTTGACCCGAGTAAATGAGAACGGGCAGTATTAATTAAATTTTTTTAGAATAACATTAAAAGCCTTTTTTAAAGGCTTTTGTTGTTTGGGGGCTATTCCTTATTCAATTTTACTTCTGAACTTATCTTAATTTTCTTCTCTTTTTCACCTTTTTAACGTAATAGTTCCTTAATTATTAGGCAGGCGACTATAGTTTTTAAGCTTACTATAACTATTTTTGCCGAACGAATTATAAATGTTTTTATGCAAATCCACTTAAGCGAACAAGAGTTAATAAGAAGACAGGAACGGGAAGAGCTTATGAAAATGGGTATAAACCCATATCCCTCAGAGACTTTTAAGGTAAATGTAACAGCGGCAGACATTCTGCAGAATTACGAGAAAAGAAAGACCGATTATAAGAATATTTCAATAGCCGGACGGTTAATGAACAGGCGCATTATGGGTTCGGCTTCCTTTGCGGAATTACAGGATGCTACAGGCAGAGTGCAGTTGTATATAAGAAGAGACGATATATGCCCGCCCGATAATAGCGACCTGTACAATGTTATATTTAAAAAGATGCTGGATATTGGCGACATTATTGGCATTAAAGGATATGTATTTACTACCCAGACCGGAGAAATTTCTATACACGTAAAAGAGTTAACGCTGCTTACCAAATCGCTTAAACCGCTACCTGTTGTAAAAGAAATAGAAGACGAGCAAGGCAACAAGCAAGTGTTCGACGCCTTTACCGACCCGGAGCAACGTTACCGTCAGCGGTATGTGGATTTAATAGTAAACCCCGAAGTAAGAGATACCTTTATAAAAAGGACGCAACTGGTAAATACCATGAGGGAATACCTTAACAACAAAGGATACCTGGAAGTGGAAACGCCCATACTACAACCTATTTACGGCGGGGCTTTGGCCCGCCCGTTTAAAACGCACCACAACACGCTGGACATGACACTATACCTGCGTATAGCCAACGAGCTTTATTTGAAGAAACTAATAGTAGGCGGTTTCGACGGCGTATATGAGTTTTCTAAAGACTTCCGCAACGAGGGCATGTCCCGTTTTCATAACCCGGAGTTTACTCAAATAGAGCTTTATGTAGCATACAAAGATTACTACTGGATGATGGAACTGGTAGAAGAACTAGTAGAGAAAATAGCCTTTGCTCTCCATAAAAGTTCTGAAGTAAAAGTAGGAAATCATGTAATTAATTTTCAGCGCCCCTGGGCAAGGTTTACTATGTTCGGGGCTATAAAACATTTTACAGGCATCAGCATTGACAATATGGACGAGGAACACTTGCGAAACACTGCCAGGGACCTGGGCATTTCTATAGACGAGACCATGGGCAAAGGCAAGCTGATAGATGAGATATTTGGAGCCACCTGCGAACCTAATCTGATACAACCTACCTTTATTACGGACTACCCTCTGGAGATGTCGCCTCTGGCAAAGAAGCACCGTAGCAAAGAAGGACTGGTAGAGCGTTTTGAAGTAATATGTAATGGTAAAGAGATATGCAATTCGTTCTCGGAATTGAACGACCCGATAGACCAACGCAAAAGGTTTGAGGAACAATTGGAATTGGGCAAAAGAGGAGATAGTGAAGCAATGGTATTGGACGAAGACTTTTTAAGGGCTTTGGAATATGGTATGCCGCCTACCGCCGGCCTGGGTATTGGCATAGACCGCCTAACTATGATAATGACCAACTCCAGTTCCATACAGGATGTTATTTTCTTCCCGCAAATGAAACCGGAAAAAACACTGGCGGTAACGCCGGAAGAAGAGTACCTGGCTTTGGGCATTCCCAGGGAGTTTGTGCCGCTACTACTTAAAATGGGTTTAACTACCATAGAACAGTTAAAGGCAAGTAACCCCAATAAGCTTTTTAACGAGCTGTGTGGAATGCGCAAAAAAATGAAGCTGGAAATTAAGAACCCTACTATAGACGAAGTAAAAAGCTGGTTGCAATAAGCAAAGAGGCTGGTTACTACTTTACTTTGCAGGAACCATTATGTATTCGTAGTGTGAGATAATATTTTTCTTGCCAAAACGGAACTTGTCTTTTTTAAGCTCAAAAATAGTTTCAATGTCTTCTATGGAAAAGCCATTGTCGGTAATAATCTGGGTGCCGTCCGGAGTTATTTTAAAAGAGATCGGCAGCGTCCTGTCCGGCTTTATCCATTCTGCTGTGCCGTTTCTGTTTACTCTAAAAAGCAGCGTTTTGTATTTGTTATTATCAAGCACAAGCTTTCCGTTCCTGTAAAATTTTTCCACCTTCCAGGTATTGTATATATATTCAGGATTGTTATGCCCGCTATCGGTATCATTATTATAAAAAAAGAACATGGAACCCATTGCGATAGTAGCAAGGGCAAACGCTATGATAATAATAAACCTGTAATCTAAAAAATAACCTAACTTAAGTTTCATAACACTATAATGTCTAATTTAAACAAAAAAAATTAATATATGATTTTGCTTAAACCATCTTTTTGGGATAAATACGAATTAATTGACAGCGGGGGCTATAAAAAACTTGAAAAATTTGGAGATTTTGTTATAAGCCGTCCAGAGCCTCAGGCGGTATGGGATGCTTCATTAAAAGAGGCAGAGTGGGAAAAACTATCGGATGCGGTTTTTAAAAAGGAAAATAACAAAGACCAGGAACGGGGCGAGTGGATACAGAAAAGGGGAATGCCCCACCAGTGGCTTACAGACTATACTACCAAATCGTTTTCATTAAAATTTCGCCTGGGCTTATCCTCTTTTAAGCATGTTGGGTTGTTCCCCGAGCAGGCCCCCAACTGGGACTATATTTTTGAGAATGTAAGCGCTTTTGAAAAGAAGCCAAAGGTCTTAAATTTATTTGCCTATACTGGCGGCGCCTCGCTGGCGGCCAAAGCTGCAGGAGCGGATGTGGCGCATGTAGACTCAGTAAAACAGGTAATATCCTGGGCCAGAGAAAACATGGAACTTTCCGGTTTTACCGATATACGCTGGGTAGTAGAAGACGCTCTTAAATTTGCACAACGCGAAGCCAAACGGGGCAACAAATACCAGGGTATTATTTTGGATCCGCCTGCTTATGGTAGAGGGCCCGATGGTGAGAAGTGGGTGATAGAAGAACACCTTAACGAGTTGTTAAAGCTATGTAAACAACTATTAGACGACGAAAAACACTTTCTCATCTTAAATATATATTCCATCGGCTTTTCTTCCCTTATCCTGGAAACGCTGGGGGAATCTGTTTTTGGTAAAAACAAAAACCAGCAGTTTGGCGAGTTGTACCTGGATGACCGCTTTGGCAAAAAACTACCGCTAAGTAGTTTTTACAGGTTTAGTAACTATTAATCAGGCTGGCTGATGTAGCCTGAAGAACGCTTGGTCAGCTTTAGGTCGTGCAGCATGGACGATTTAGCAACCAGCGTAAAGGTGTATGTTTGCGAGGGGCCAAAAGGAATTACATAAAAAGTCATTTGCCAGCAGTGCAGGTCGCGGTTAATAGAAATAGTAGTCATGGTAGCAGCTTTGTGCACTATGTCGTAACCGGAGGTAACCGCAATTTTCCATTTACTACTTATCTTTAAATCCCCATTAAAGGTGAGCGATTTGGTAACGCTGGCTGCCTCATACCCCTGTTTGCTACTGTTGTAGTTAAAACTCACAAATAAATTCCAGGGAATATTAAAGTCCATATACAAATTTGGGTTGCCGTAATTTACGTTAGACTGGGGAACAACCGGGGCCACAGCCTGGTTCTGTGTCTGGCCCAGTCCTGCCGGGGCATTTTTCTGGCCTTTGGGGTTAACATTTCCGCTTAACGAAAGCGTAGTGGAAGTTACATGAAAAAGGCCCTTAGATTGTATCGATTTTGTATATCCCTCTGCAAGGTTATTAACATCCTGTATATCTTTAGTTGCAGAAATAGCAAGCGTATCTACTCTTCTTTGGCTTACCAACGACCCTTCCTGGTCAAATACTCCGACATAATAATAAGGGTCAAGCACAGAGTTGTAGTTCACGTTTATGCGTCCAAACAGCGTGGTAGTAGCTATTAAGCTAAGGGTAGAAAGCTTAAAGGCCGAGGCTTTAAAATTGTAATTTCCGGAAATGCCAAAATTATTAAGCAGGTTTATTTTTTTTACCGCATGCGAAGTATCTTTTGCCGACTTCACTTTGGCCTCCAGGGTATTAACAAGAGAAAAGGTTATTTCTTTCGCTTGTCCTGCTCCCGGAGAGCCTGGGTACGTCTGGGTAAAATGGGGCAGAGCAACCTTTTCGCTATTTGTTTTGGAAGTTTGTACTTGCTCATCATTGCCGAAAGTTTGTGTATTGGCAAAATCGGGATGGTAAACGAAGCCAACTGTTGGCCTTAACGTATGCCTGATGGCCTGAAGGGTTTGAGATTTGAAATGAAACATACCATAAACGCTGGTAGTAACCGAATTGCTTATATTATAGTCATAAGCCCTGTAAAAACCCTGCTGGTTGGTTACATAAAGGCTGGTATCTCTGTAATTATAATTAGTTCTCTTTAAGTACCAATATTCATCGTAGGTAGCCGAAGGGCTCATGTTAAATACTTTAAAAAGGCTGATGGTAGTAGAGATAGGTATGGTATGCTTTACGCCAAACTGCCCCCTGGATGCAAAACCTCTTAGTATAGTATTTATAGGGGTCTTTAGTGGATTTGGGTTTAGCGTATCCAGCGCTAATTCTGGGGATACCACATTGCTGCCGGTAGGGGCTGTATTATTTACAGGAAGGGTAGTAGTAGAAAACTGGCTGTTGCCGGTGTAGGAAATACTTATCTTTTCGTACCAGGCGCCTTTGCTGTTTATAGCTTTTTTAAAGGGGTATATCCTGTTCATGTTCAACGCAACCTGCGGCAGCGTCAGGTTCATGGTTTTAGTACGTACGTTTTCGTCCTGGCGAGCGGTAATGCTCACATTAAAGGGCGTACCCTGAAAAGCCTTGGTGTATCCTATGGAAGAAATAAAATCGTTAGACATTACAGCCGTTGGGTTATAAGAGGAGATAGCGTAATTTTTGTTGCTGGTTATATTTACGGAGGCATTAAACGACCTCCCTCTTTTTACAACGCTGTTGTGCGTCCATATCACGTTAAACAAGGCTGTCTTATCTGTCCCCTCAAAATTAGGAGATAATTGGCCGTAGCTTAAGTTAAAGCTACCGGTAAAGCAGTACCTTTTTTTATAGGTATTAACAATATTGCCCCTAAAACTTCCATTGCTGTATATATCGGCTAAAAATTTTATTCCCATATAGTCGTTAGGCGCCCAGTAATAACCAGCCTGGCTAAGGTAAAATCCTCTTGTCGCGTTCTCGCCTATAGTAGGGAATATAATCCCTGATTTTTTCTTCTTTGGTAAGGGGAAATAGCCCAGGAAAAAGCCCAGTGGGGTGGGCACATCTCCTACTACAAAATGAAATGGGCCTGATACAATTTTATCGTTAGGAAGCATTTTGAGTTTTGTGGCCTGTATATAAAAGTGGGGGTGCGGCAAATCGCAAGTGGTATATTTGGCGCTGTTTATATACATAGCTCCCTCTGCGTCTCTTTTTACCTTGTCGCCATGCACATAACCATCGCCCTGTTTGGTTACTATTTTAGATATAATGCCCTTCTTGGTCTTAAAATTAAATTTAATTACCTCCGCCTGCACCGTTTGAGACTTCTCTTTCATCACGGGCCTTCCAATAAGCTTCCCTGTAGAGTCTGGCAAACCCCTTGCTGTTACAAGGTTGTGCCCCCAGTCTATATCCACCTGTTCCGCTTTTAAATTCATAGTGCCGTAATCAATTTTGGAGTCGTTATACAGGTAGGCTGTTTTACTTGTCATATCCATAGTAATGGAGTCGGCGGCTGTGTATTTTATTGTGGTCTCTATATCTTTTTTCTCTTTCTTTGGCGACCCTTCTATTTTTAATGTATCGGTTAATTTACGAGCAGTGGTGTCTTTAATATCCGAAGGTTTTCTATCCTTAAATGTAGAGTCGCCTCCCTGCCAGTCCATCCTTAGGGTGTCCTCATCATTATTAAGGCTGTCTTTTTTTATAACAATGGCTTTCTTTTTTGAAGAATCTGTAGGGGTTAAACTAAGCGAAAGACTATCCTGATGCGTATAAATATAGTTCTGGTTAGAAGTATTATTAAGGCTGTCTTTTTTTACAACTATAGCTTTCTTTTTAGCAGAGTCTGCCGGGGTTGAACTAAGTGTAAGGCTATCCTTAGGAGTATATACATCATTTTGGTTAGAGGCGCGTATGGGAACTTTCCCCCCCTTATAAACCTGCGAAAAAGAAAATAAAGGCGCTGCAAATAAAACCAGCAGGCAAAAAAACTTCATAACCTTAATCAACAGCGTTTCCAGATTAAATAAAAATTTACAATTTTGTGATAAAGTTAGGGCAATAACTTTTAAAATCGAATAAAGTGAAACATTTTGTCTCGGTTTGGCTGTATACAATTATCGTGCTAAGTTCTTTTACGAGCGTAGAGGTTAAACCCTACAAGCTAAAAACGGTTGTTATAGACGCAGGGCATGGGGGCAAAGACCCTGGTTGCCATGGCAAAGGTTCTGAAGAAGCAGACATTGCCTTAAAGGTTGCCCTGGAGCTTGGGCGCATTATTAATGAAAACCTTAAGGATGTAAAAGTAATTTATACCCGCAGTAACGATACTTTTGTAGAACTGCACGACAGGGCTGGAATTGCAAATAAGAACAAAGCCGATCTTTTTATTTCTATCCATTGCAATTCAGGGCCTTCGGATGTTTTTGGAACTGAAACCTATACTATGGGGTTACATTCCTCTGATGAAAACCTGCAAGTGGCTAAAAGAGAGAACGCTGTAATTTTTCAGGAAAAAGATTATAAAAAGAATTACGGAGGCTATGATCCTAATTCACCCATGGGACATATTCTTATGGCTAATTATCAGAATGCACTTATAAAAAATAGTATTAGATTTGCTGGTAAGGTTGAGTCTCAGCTTAAAAAAAGGGTTGGCAGAAGCAGTAGGGGAGTAAAACAAGCTGGTTTGGTAGTGTTATGGAAAACAACCATGCCCGGCGCTTTGGTAGAAATTGGCTTCCTTACCAACCCTAAGGAAGAAAAATATTTGAATAATGATACAAATCGGTCATATATTGCCTCTGCAATATACCGGGCGATAAAGGAGTATAAGTCGGAACTAGAATCAATGAATTAAAAGACTGTGAAGCTATCAAAAGAAGTAAAAGTTGGTTTGTTGGCTTTAGTAGCCGGCAGTATCCTGTATCTGGGGTTCAATTTTTTGAAAGGAACAGATTTCTTCTCTTCCTCCAAAAAATATTATATCATCTATAAAGATGTGGACGGCTTAACCCAGTCTAACTCTGTTACACTGCATGGCTTATCCGTAGGAAAGGTGCATGCCATCCGTTTGCTTCCTGAACGCGATAACCTTATACAGGTAAGCATAGAGGTGGAAGAAGATGTTATATTGGGAGACGCTACCGTAGCGGTGCTTACCAGCAGCGATTTGCTGGGCGGTAAAAACATTGACTTAAGGCTGGGGAAAAATACCAAGATTTATAATACTGGCGATACATTAAGAGGATATAGGGACAAACCTTTTACCGAGATATTGGAAGACAGGGCCATGCCTATACTCACCAACCTAGACTCTACCGTGCAAAAAGTGAATAAAATATTTGGGGATCAATTGGGTACCAGCATACAGACTACTTTGCATAATTTTGAACTGGCCTCCAACGATCTAAGGGGTATGGTTAAGGAAAACAGAGCAAATATTAACGTAATAACAACCAATGTAGCCGACCTTACCACTTCCCTGGCGCAAACCGAAAAAGCGCTGAAGCCCCTTATGGTAAAATTGAACGCAGTAGCGGATACCATTAACGATTTGAATATGAAGCGAACCATAGCCAAAGCAAATGCCGCTTTACAAAATTTGCAGGATATAACGGCAAAAATTAACAGCGGACAGGGTACGCTTGGGCTTCTGGTGAACGATAAAAGCGTATATCAAAATCTTGACCAGTCTGTTAAAGATTTGGATAAGCTTTTGGTAGACTTGCAAAAGAACCCTAAAAGGTATGTACACTTTTCTATCTTTGGCGGGGGAGATAAAAAGGATAAAACAGTTGCGGCTGCCCCTGTAAGCCCTGCTCCTGCAAAACCATAAAATACGGCGCTATTTCTTCCTTTTAACTAAGTTGTATGGATATAGAATTTAATAAGAACGAAGATACTTTAAAACTTCTTTGTTCTCAGCTCAGAACCCGTTTACACAAAGTACATGCGGGAGGAGGGGAGAAAAAAATACAGGAACAGCACGAAAAAGGCAAACTTACCGCGCGCGAAAGAATACAAACCCTTGTTGATAAAGAATCCAGATTTTTGGAAATAGGCGCCTTTGCCGGAGATGGTATGTATGCCGAATATGGCGGCTGTCCTTCCGGCGGCGTGGTGGCAGGAATAGGTTATATTCATAAGAAACAATGCGTTATTGTCGCCAACGACGCTACTGTAAAAGCGGGGGCCTGGTTCCCTATAACCGCCAAAAAGAACCTTCGCGCACAAGAAATAGCTATGGAAAACAGGCTGCCCATCATTTACCTGGTGGATAGCGCAGGCGTATTCTTACCTATGCAGGACGAAGTGTTTGCAGATAAAGAGCACTTTGGTCGCATATTCCGAAACAATGCTCAAATGTCTTCTATGGGCATAGTCCAGATAGCCGCTGTTATGGGAAGCTGTGTGGCCGGCGGGGCTTACCTGCCCGTAATGTCGGATGAGGCCATGATTGTGGATAAAACAGGCACCATATTCCTGGCAGGTTCTTATCTTGTAAAGGCCGCCATTGGCGAGGATGTGGACAACGAAACCTTAGGAGGAGCTACTACTCACTCCGAAATATCAGGAGTTACGGATTATAAATGTAAAGACGATGCCGATTGCCTTAAGCGAATAAGAAGTATTGTGGGCAAAATAGGCGATTACGAAAAAGCAGGCTTTAACCGCATAGAACCTGCCCCGCCAGTTGCCGAGCCTGATGATATTTATGGGATAATCCCCGGCGACCGCAGCAAGCCCTACGATACCCTGGAAATCATAAAACGATTGGTAGATAACTCCGAGATTGAGGAATACAAAGAACTCTTTGGGCAGACCATTATATGCGGCACAGCGCGTATAGAAGGTTGGGCTGTGGGTATAGTGGCCAACCAGCGTAAGGTGGTAAAAACCAAAAAGAATGAGATGCAAATGGGAGGAGTAATTTATTCGGATTCCGCCTCTAAAGCAGCCCGCTTTATTATGAATTGCAACCAAAAGAAAATACCGCTTGTCTTTTTGCAGGACGTTACCGGCTTTATGGTCGGCAGCCGTTCCGAACAGGGAGGCATAATAAAAGACGGCGCCAAAATGGTAAACGCCATGGCAAATTCGGTGGTCCCTAAATTTACCATCATACTGGGCAATTCTTACGGAGCAGGCAACTACGCTATGTGTGGCAAGGCTTACGACCCCCGCCTTATTTACGCATGGCCTTCGGCCCAGATTGCAGTAATGAGCGGAGCTTCTGCGGCTAAAACCTTGTTGCAGATAAAGGTATCTTCCTTAAAAGCAAAAGGCGAAACTATTGAACCCGAAGCAGAGAAGAAATTGTTGGAGGAAATAACCGCCAAATACAACGAGCAGCTATCGCCCTACTATGCCGCCGCCCGTTTGTGGGTAGACGGAATAATAGACCCTTTGGAGACCCGGAAAGTAATTTCTATGGGCATAGAAGCCGCCAACCATGCGCCGCTTACTAAGGCCTACAACGTAGGGGTAATGCAAACCTAAACTAAAAGCAGAACGTTAAAGTAGTAATGGAAGAGAGTAAAATAAAGGCCCTTATCTCGCTCCTGGATGATGATGATATAGAAATAATTTCCCAGGTCGAAAAAGAAATTATGTCCCTGGGGGAAAGCATTATACCTTATCTGGAAACGGAATGGGAGCATAACTTTAATCCCTTGGTGCAGAAACGCATAGAAGAGCTTATCCACACCCTGCATTTTGAACTGTTGCGGGTGCGCCTGGCAAAATGGAAAGAGGATGGCGGTAAAGACCTGCTGGAAGGCATGTGGCTGATAGCGACCTTCCAATATCCCGACCTGGACTATGCCAAACTGAAAAGGGATATAGAACAACTGTACTACGAGACTTGGCTGGAGCTAAAGAACGACCTATTGCCTTTTGACCAGGTGAAGATACTGAACAGCGTACTGTTTGGAACCATGAAGTTTAGCGCCAATACCAAGAACTTCCATTCTCCGTCTAATAGTATGATAAACGTTGTGCTGGAGACCAAGAAGGGCAATCCCATATCTCTATGTGTAGTATATATGCTTGTGGCACAAAAACTTAAAATGCCTATATATGGCGTAAATCTGCCTAACTTGTTTATACTCACTTATAAATCCAAAGACACCCAGTTTTATATTAACGCTTTTAACAAAGGGCTTATCTTCTCTAAGGCGGATATAGACAACTACATCTCGCACCTTAACCTTACCCCGGTGGACATTTTTTACCAGCCTTGTAGTAATATAGACATAGTAACCAGGGCGTTACGCAACCTGGTAGTATCGTTTGAAAAGGTGGGCGACAGCGATAAGGTGGAAGAAATTAAAATACTACTACGCGGTATTTCCGAAAACGAACCCCTGGATTAAAGCAACTGTTATATAGTTTTAGCAGTACTACCATGCTTGTGCCAATTGGCACAGGGGGAATGCTTTTAATAGTATAACCTTAAATTTACTAATTTGCCAGATATAGTGGGGCTGTTTGTGCTAGTTAAAAAAACTTTAATTTTACTAGTATTATTACATGACACAGTGTTGGCGCGTTGCTTTTGCTTGATATTCGCTTGATATTTTGCCTGATATTTATTGATATTTCGCTTGATAATTTTTTTGAGATGTAAGATTTTTACTGGTTATGAAGATTTTGCTGTGCCAATTGGCATTACTAAGATTAAAGTGTAAAGGTTAAAGTTTAAAGAAAAAAATATTCTTAGTTGTAATTGTGTTGCAAGAAAATAAAGATAGCACAACTTAATGTTTGCATCTCTCTTTTGACCACCCCCTTCCCCCTCCTTGCAGCAGGAGGGGGTATTAATGGTAATAGTAACTATCTTCTGAAATTATTTTTTATTACTTCTAATACAGTTCCTACACCGGCAAATACTTCCTTATTGGCGAATCGTATAATTCTAATTCCCAAACTATTTAAGTATTCATCGCGTTCCGGGTCCTAAGCGTAACCTTCTTTAGTATAGTGTCCTCCTCCGTCAAGTTCAACAGCCAGTTTCTCTTCCGTGCAATAAAAATCTACTATGTAATTTCGTATGCTGTGTTGCCGCCGGAATTTTCTTCCTTCAAATTTGCTTTGCTGAAGCGCTTTCCATAGAGCTTTTTCTGCGGGGGTAGGATTATTTCTTAATCGCTTCCGTAGTTCGTTAAGCTCTTTTTTGTTATTCAGCTCGCCCATATCCTAATTTAAAACAAAGTTTATTTAAAATAGTAATACAACCACTTACTTATTTTTTGTAACACCCCCTCCTGGTTTGCAGGAGGGGGCAGGGGTGGTCTATATCCTATCCACAAGGAGATGCTGTTAATAGTATGTGGATAACCCTTCTTTCTATACTCCTATTTTTTCTTCCTATATAACCAGGTTGGTCATATTACGGTAACATAGGCTTAATATTAGAAATAAGCGCTTTTTCCATTCGTAGAATTGAAATAAACATTCATCGTTTTTTTTTCTTAGGAGGCATTGTTTTTTAGGCAGGTATGGCTAATACCTATATTAATAATACACGGTTAATGCACAGGTAATAATTCAACCCTAGTTTTGTAGCTACTATTACCTTTACCCCAAATGAATACTTTTATGCTCTCTTTTAAACTTAATTTTGGCAAAGCGCTTTTGCTTTTTGCCTTCTTACTATTTGGAGCCATACAAGGGTGGGGGCAATCAAATTATACTTGGAGTGGCGGTGGCTCAGGCAAATGGAATTTGACTGCGGGAAGTAACTGGCAACTTTCTGGCAGTAATGCAATGTGGGTGAATGGTACTCCGGCAAATAATGCTATCTTCTCTGCAAATACAACTACTACAGTTACTTTGGATGCTGTAAATATTACAGCAAATAATGTATCTTTTACGACCACAGGTAATGCTTATACAATTACAAGCTCAGGTTCTGAAACATTAACTACTCCAACTATTACTATAAGTAATACAAGTAATGCCCAGGTTATTAATTCTCCTTTAGCAGGAACCAATATTACGGTTAACGGGGCTGCCGGGTCAGAACTTAGCTTAGGGGGAGCTAATACGTTTACAGGGAATCTTATCATAGGATCTGGCGGTACATCTGCTGGCGTTAATAGAGTTGATGCAACTGCTGTCGGAGTTATACCTTCTACAGCCGCTATAAATTTCTTAAGCAGTTTTGGAAATTTTGTAGGTACTGTATCTATGACACTTCCGAACAACTTTAATTTGAATAGTTCTGGTTCAGGTACGTTTGAAAGTTATATAGGAGCTAAAAGTGGAGGTACTGTTCTTACATTAAATGGAGTTCTATCAGGTAGTGCCGATTTAGTATTTGCAGTAGGTTTGACAGGAGGAGCTGGAAATTTAGTTTTGGGAGGTAGTAATACTTACACAGGAAACACAATATTAAACGCTACTACTGGCTCGCTACAAATTGGAGCTAATAATGCCTTACCAACTACAACAGGTGTTCAGTGGAATTTAAATGCTTTCGGGGGAGTGTTAGACTTAAATGGTTTTAACCAAACTGTAAGTTCTATTAGCAGCGTTTTATCTGCCACGGGAAGTATTACAAATAGTAGCGCTACCGCCGCTACATTAACCATTAACCAAAGTACTAGCTCAAGTTTTGGTTTGGACATTACAGGTGGTTCTAAACTAGCGCTTACAAAAACCGGAACAGGAGCGTTAACCTTAACGGGTACAAGCTCTGGCGACTATACTTTTACAGGAGGACTTAATATAAATGCAGGCTCTGTAATATTTAACCCTAATGGTGGAACAAGTGTTACTATAGCTTCCACGACAACACTAGGTGGAGGAGCGTTGAGTACAGTTGGCATTCCCACAGGAGACCCTACGTTAACTTTTAACACGTTAAACTTAACTTCAGGCTCTACTATCGCTCTTGGTACTAATGCCCATAGCATTAAATTTGCGGACAGCCATACCGGAACAACTTGGAATACCGGGCAAACGCTTACCATCACCGGCTGGCAGGGAAATTACAATACCGGTACATCCGGTACAAAAGGGCAGATATTTTTTGGAGCCACTTCGGGTACAGGGTTATCAGCAGGGCAATTGGCTCAGATTCGTTTCTTTGATGGAACAAATTACTATCCTGCTACTTTAATTAATACTAGTTCAACCTGGGAGCTTGTTCCTTATACTCCTGGCTATTGGATAAATACAGGAAGCGGCACCTGGACAACAGGTTCCGGCAACTGGGCAGGAGGCATAGTTCCTTCAACTACAACAGTAGCTGAGTTTGACGCCGACCCTACTTCTTCGTCAACTGCTACTATAGCTATGAGCGGTACTAACAACATTTCGGCCGATAACCAGGGAATTGGGGCCATATATGTTACCTCTACTAATACAAAAAATATTACGGTTACAAGCTCTGGCCCGGCGGGAGTTTTAACGCTGGCCAACGGAGGCGCTACTGTAAATGGAACAAGTAACGTAATTCTTGAAAATGTTGGCGCCTCTACCTCAACGCTTACGCTTCAAAACGGAACCAATGCTATGGGAGTAGCGCTTGGCGGTAGCACGGCGGTAAATATTATAACAGGGGCAGGGAGTACCACAGCTATGGGAAATACTATTGATATTACCAGCGCTGTAAGCGGCTCTGCCCCCATAACATATTTAGGAGGAGGAACAATAACCAGTAGTTCCAGCGGCAATAACGGCGGTATATTACAACTAGGCGGGACGAATACATACAGCGGGGCTATTACCGTAGGTTCTTCCGCTAGTACTTTCAACAGCGGAGTTTTGGAACTGGACGCAGCAGGCGCTATAAATAATAATAACATTACTATTAATAACTGGAGCCAGTTGTACTTAGCGGCACCTTCGCCTGCCACCTATACTACAACGGGTACTCTTACGCTGAATGGAGTGGGCAATAATGCAATTAATGTTTATGGCCCGGGGGCTTTACGGACTGCAAGCGCCAATACATATACCTGGACCGGGCCTATAAGCCTCGCTTCATCCTCATCCATTTGCGCTACTTCTATAACAGGGCCAAGCGGCGGTTCTTTAACGCTTACCGGCGCCATATCAGGAGCAGGGCAGCTTACAAAACAGGGGCAGGGCACATTAGTATTAACTTCAGCTTCCAATTCCTGGAGCGGCGGTACGCAAATAGGCAACGGAGCTATAACAGTCAATAGCGGTTCATCCTTAAGTACAAGCGCAGGCGCTTTAATAATGGGACAAACCAGTACTAATAATACAGCGCTTAATTTGAACAATACCGCCCAAACAGTTAGTAGTTTAAGTAGTTCCTGGTCGGCTACTACAGGCACGCAAAGTCAGGTTATTACTTTAGGCACGGGCCATACGCTTACTGTTAACCAATCCACCAATACCACTTACGGAAATGGGGCGGTTTCAACGCTTACAAGTTCACTTACCGGAGCCGGCGCGCTTGTAAAGTCGGGTACCGGAAGCCTTACCTTTAACACTACCGGGGCTAATTTAAGTTTTACAGGCGGCCTTACGATAAACGGAGGTTCGGTAATATTAAATCCTGCCTCGCCTACGGCTACTAATTTGTCTGGCACGGTAACGCTTGGCGGGGGCACGTTAAGTACGGTTGGTATTGCTGCTTCCACTGCATTAACATTTGGCGCTTTAAACCTTACTGCCACTTCTACCTGCTCCCTTTCAACTACTAACGCCCATACTATTAATTTTGCAGACAGCCATACCGGAACAACCTGGACGGCCGGGCAAACGCTTACCATTATAGGCTGGCAGGGAAATTATAATACCGGTGTAAGTACTACAGGTAAAATTTTCATTGGCTCATCCTCATCGGCGTTAACGGCTAGTCAGTTGGCGCAAATACAATTTTATGACGGAACACATTTCTATTCTGCTATTTTATCAAGTTCAGGAGAATTAGTTCCGGACGCTTCGGGGGTTACTGTTACAAACACCAGCCCAGCCACAGGTTATATAGCCATAAATAGTACAAACAACGTGCTGCAAAGCTTTAACCTGGCTGTAGCAACAGACGATGCAATCCTGTCAGGCCTAACGGTTACCACAGCAGGAACTTATGCCTCTGCAGACCTTACTAACTTGAAATGCTGGTATTCTACTTCTTCTACCTTTAGTTCAGGTACATCTACGCTGTTATCAACAGCTACTTCTCCCGGCGGGCACGGAACATCAGTGGTTTTCCCAAGTTTTACCAGCCAGACGCTTATTAGCGGCTCAACCTATTACATTTATGTTACGGCAGATATTCCTTCAAGCGCAACATTGGGCAATACCATAAGCCTTGCTACTACTTCCTTTAGTAATTTTACCTTTACCACGGTAACCACATTAAACGGAACAAACCCGGTGGCGGCAAGCAATACCCAAACCATACAGAATTACAAATACCAAACCATAAGAAGCGGAAGTTGGACGAGCAATACCTCAGGGTCTGAAACCTGGCAACGTTCTTTAGATAACGCTACCTGGGTTACAGTAACGTCTCCAACTCCAACGCCAGACTTTACCGACGATGCGATCACGATTTTGACGGGCAATGTTGTATCGCTTCCTTCTAACCTTACTGTTGACCAATTGACTATTACCGGGGAACTGGACATTAATTCAGGAATTGTTCTAACCGCGAATGACGGCACAGGAACTGATATAACTGTAAACGGAACTCTGGACCTTGGAATGGGAACCCTTACAGGCGCTGGCAACATAGTAACCAATTCAGGTTCTACTATTAAAACGGCAAACTCAAACGGTATGGCAGGATCTTCGGCCTCTATACAAAATACGCCTACTACCGCTAATTCTTATTCTACTACAGGAACGGTAAACTACTACGGTACAACGCAAACAATTACTACTACCCCAAGCGGCGCGCACCTAAGCCTTTCCGGTTCAACTAACGCAACTCCCGCAGGGGCCATTAGTTGTAACAACCTAACCATAAACAGCGGGGCTGTTTTGATAGGTATTAAGAATACTATAAGCGTAGCCGGTAACTGGAGCAACTACAGCACCGCAGGCTTTACTGAAGGTAAAAGCACGGTTGTGTTTAACGGCAGTTCGGCGCAATCGCTTAGCTGTAGCGGCGGCGAGGATTTTACAAATCTGACTATGAACGGTTCCGGAGGACTTACATTAACAACCGACTCTGCAAGAGTGGACAGCGTATTGGCCCTAACCAACGGAATACTTACTACCAACAACATACTTAAGGTAAACCTGAAGAGGGGAGAGATTGCCTACACTTCCGGTGATGCGGGTAATATATCGGGCAACGTATTGGCTTGGAAAAACGAACTTAATCTTGGTAACCACTACATAAGCGCTCCGGTTACCGGCTGCGCCGCATCGGTACTAGAGAATTATACCAGGGTTGTCAACCCTTTGGATGGATATACGGGGCTATATTATTTTGGCAGCGGGGCATGGCAGAACATTCCCTATACTGCCCTTAGCAGTACTATCTTTACTTCACTTCAGGGGTACTCCTTGTACTACACGGCCCCCGTAAACTTCGCATTTTATGGAGGCTATAACCACACGGCCTCCTATTCGCTCAATTTCACCTCTAACAGCGCACAAAACTATGAGTTGGTAGGTAACCCCTATCCCAGCGATGTTGACTGGACACTTTTTAGTAATACGCACATAAACGGCGCCATTTACTATTGGAACTCTGCCACGAACGCCTATCTTTCTTATGTCTTTGGTTCCGGCACTAACACTGCCACCCAATATGTGCCTGCCATGCAGGGCTTTTGGGTGCAAACGGACGGAAGCGGAAGCGCAGCTACGGTATCTGTTAATAACAGCGCCAGGGTAACGCTTGTATCTGCCCTGTATAGGGTTGCGGATGCGCCTAGTCCCTTTTCTGCCCTTAGCCTTAAGGCTGCCAGTGGATCATATTCGGACGAGCTAGTAGTACGTTTTATGCAAGGCGCTACTACTAACTTTGACGGGCAGTTTGACGCTGTTAAGTTTATGAATGCCGATAGTACGCCTTCGTTCTATTCTGTATTGGCAGATACCAATTATTCCATCAACTCTCTGCCAGATACTTTCAGTTATACTATACCATTAAATTTTGTACCTACATTTAATGGCGCTTACACCATAAGCGCTTCGCCGAGCGATAGCTCTTATACTTATGTTCTGGTAGATACCTTGCAAAATATCAGCCAGGACTTAAGAGTAAACCCCAATTATACATTTGCTTCTTCTACTACAGACAATACAGCCCGTTTTTACCTCCGCGCCGAACAGATCGCAGGCCCTCCCGCTCCGGGTGGCGCTACGGCTACTATTTCTGCGTTACAGCAAAAGGTTGTAATTGGCTCTAACCAGAAAACCATTAAGTTTTTCTTCGAAAACATAAACAACGAGGAAATGTCTTTTGGAGTGTATAATATAATTGGCCAACAACTTTTAAGCGCATCCGCTTCAGTTGTTTCGTCAGGTATATATGCTTATCCTGCCGACCAGTTGCCTACTGGAGTATATATAGTAAAATTACTACTTGCTGGGCAGGTATACACAGGCAAAATAGTATTGGAATAAAGAGTTAGATTTGGATTTAGAATAATAAAAAAGCGATTAGTAGCGTTTTATCATGCAGCCTATCGCTTTTTTCTCGTTTACCCTAAGCGCTTTGTCGTGGGCAAGGCAAGTTAAGGCTTCCTTCAAATAGTTGTAACTAACGTCAGAAGCTATCTGTGGGTTATCATCAATAGCCCCATGGTAGTGGATGATAAAGTGACCGTCAATATTTTTTAACACAAAACATTCTGGCGTACGGCTGGCCTCAAAACGGGCTTGCAGGTTAGTGGCATTATCGTCGATAAGATAAGGGAAGCTATAGTTTTTTTCGGCGGCCCTTTTAGCCATGGCTTCTTTAGACTCTTCGGCAGAGCCTCTTATAGCACAGTTAGGGTTAATAAGTATAAATTTGATATTATGCTGTTCGAAATCATTTGCCAGTTGAATAATTCTATCCTCGTATAGTTTGGAATAAGGGCAGGAATGACTGCTGAATATAATTACTACTCCTTTTTGGGTGGCATAATCGGAGAGTGAAACCCGCTTGTTGTTTACCGCATTAACCAGCGAAAATTCTTCTACCTTGTCTCCCAGCGTATAGGGAGAAGGGGTTTCCGGGAGCAGCATGGCCGCGCCCATAAACAGAGAAAATAAAAGAGCGTTCATAGGTTTAAGGTTATAAGTTAAAAGCAATAATGTGGTTATCCACTTTTAAATACTTTACGTTATAAACAGTTACAAGTCCTTCATGGTTCAATTCGCTTTTGCACAACCCCTCGTTTTCCAGCACAAAAGGATGAATTAAAATATTATCCCTCAGGCTTATTTTCTTTTTACCATGCAGCTTGTAAACTACCTCCTTCACACACCAGTATACGCAAAGTTGGGGCGTTAGGTTCAAAGAATTTGCTAATTCTATAGGATTTAAAACGCGGGGGGCAATGTGGTTCAGTTTGGGGCCTATAACCTCGGCATCTATACCTACGGGAGCTTTTTTGCATAAAATTGCAGCGGCTATAGTCTTAGAATGACTAAGGGATATAAAAAAGGGGCAATTATTTAGGTAAGGCTTGCCATATTCATCACAATAGGTGCCAGAATATTCTTCTCCAATGTGGTTTACTAATGCTTTAATTGTAAGCCTGCTAGCCAGCCATTCTCTTTTTTTTTCGTAATTACTTATGTTGTACAAGAATGAGAGGTCGTATCCTTCTGGTTTAAGCAGTTGCATTAGCTCTTCGGCGCTTTCCTCAATCTTCCATAAGGCCCATAAGCGGCCTTCGCTTATCTGCTCAATTTTTTCTAATGGCATTTTTGCAGGCAAATATATTCATCAATAATTATTAAATTTATAAAAATTAATTTCTTGGCGGCGGTTAAACCAGAAGTAAATAAAATAAATACACTTACAGGCCACAGAGACTGTGTATATAGCCTTGAACAAGCTAACGAGCCTAATTGTTTCTTTTCGGGGGCAGGAGATGGAATGGTGGTAAAATGGGATTTGAATAATCCTGACAATGGTGAATTGATAGCTAAAGTAAAGAATTCGGTATACTCGTTATGCCATCTACCCAATGAAAATCAGCTTATTGTGGGGCATAACTTCGAGGGGCTGCATCTTATTGACCTGGCTACAAAAAAAGAAATAAGCTCTTCCAAAATTACAGATTCGTATATTTTTGATATAAAATACTGCAATGGACAGGTATTTGCAGCCACAGGAGATGGAACGATCGTTATTTTATCTGCGACAGATTTAACTACGCTGGCTAAGTTAAAAACCTCTGACAGAAGCGCCAGGACTATTGCTGTTTGTGCGGAAAAGAATTTTTGGGCAGTCGGGTTTAGCGATAATTACATTAGGATATTTGACCTACGAACCCATAAGTTGCTTTTGGAAATTCCTGCTCATACCAACTCTGTTTTTACGCTGGAGCTTTCTAAAGACAACCGTTATTTACTAAGTGGCAGCCGGGATGCGCATTTGAAAATATGGGACGTGGACGCTTTTTTTGAACCGGTGGAATCTATAGTGGCGCACCTGTACGCTATTAATAGTATTTGCTACAGCCCGGACAAAAACTTTTTTGCCACCTGCAGCATGGATAAATCGATAAAAATATGGGACGCACAGCGGTTCAGGCTGTTAAAGGTGATAGACCGGGTAAGGCACGCCGGGCATGGCACATCGGTAAATAAACTACTATGGCTGTCGTATACAAATTACCTTGTATCTTGCAGCGACGACCGGACAATATCAGTATGGGACTTAAAAAATTTGAACAATGAAGGTTACACCAATTGAGATCAGGCAAAAAGATTTTCAGAAAGCGTTTAGAGGCTACGAGAAAGAAGAGGTAGACGCTTTTTTGCTCTCTCTTTCGCAAGAGTGGGAGAAGATGCAGGACGAGATTCGCGAACTAAGAAAGAGGAGCGAAGCGACCGAGAAAGAGGTAAATAGGCTTAGGGAGGCCGAAAGCTCGCTATTTCGCGCGCTTAAAACTGCCGAGGAAGCGGGAGTACACTTGGTAGAGCAGGCCAACCGAACTGCGGAAATACACGTGCGCGAGGCGCAGTTAAAAGCAGAGGGGCTGATGAACGAAGCCCGCACGAAATCCAGAGCGTTGATAGAGGAGGCTGAGGAAAAGGCCAGGGAAGTAACCGACAAGGTGCACGATGAAGTGAAAACCCTACACAAGGAGTACAAACACATTCAAACACAGCGCGACCATTTGGTACAGGAACTTAAAAAACTTTTACAGGAAACGCTGGACAGGATTACTAAGGCAGGTACTACAAAGCAGTTAGACATCCCTATTATGGAAAAACCGCAGCTGAAACAACAACAGCCGGAACTGCCTATTAACAAGCCAGAGCTGGAACCAAAGCAGGATGCAAACAGCTCCGCTTCTTTTTTTGATAAAATATAACTAGTAACAGTATGGATTATGTAGCTGAGATAGCGCTGGAGGAACTGGAGTTTTTTGCCCATCATGGCTACTACGAGGAGGAACGGCAACGGGGTAATAAATTTACAGTAGATGTTAAAGTGAGCATCCCTTTTAACGACAACAATACCGAAGACATTAATAATACCATTAACTACGAAGGCTTATATAAGGTAGTAGCAGTCGAAATGGGGCAACCAGTATTACTACTGGAAACCCTTGCCGCCAATATTTTAGAACAATTGTTCGCGCTATACCCTCAACTTACACAGGCGGAAGTGAGCGTTGCCAAGCATAATCCGCCTATAGAAGGGGTAGCGGCCCGCAGCAAAATTACGCTTAAGCGGAGTAGGTAGGCACCATTGTACCAGTTGCCTAATATATTTATTTCATCAGGCGGTAAAAATGTTAGTATTTAGGGGTGAGCCTAGAGAGTAAGGAAATTTAATTACCACTAGCAGGCTTAGGTATCAGAGGAACTTTAAGCGCCTGTTCTGCGAGCTTATTTATTTCGGCTATAGTTGTATCTCTTGTTCGCAGCTTTCTTAATAGTATTCCTAAACTTAAAAAAACAATACCTATACATCCTAGTATAACTTTTACTATAACAATTGCATGGAGAATTAAGTCTGATTGTTCTGGGGATACATTTGATTCTGAAATTGCAAATTCCTTCCATATCAAAGAGTCTAAAGGTAAGAGTTCAATTGCTATAATTACTCCGAAAAGAATGTAAAATAATAACTCTATTATGAGAGAAGTAGTAATATTAAAAATATGTAAAAATTTGTTGTTTTTAGATTTATCGGCAATGATCCTTAATACAGTGATATCGTCGTTTTTGTAAGTTGCATTTTCCATAGCTGTCTGAGTTTTAAAAAGTAAGTACCGGTAAACTTAACTAAGTTATTAAAAATAAGATTAAAATGAAAATAAACATTTGCTCTCATTTTTCTTCTGGCAGGCTATAGCCTTTATAAACTTTAGGGCTATTAGGTTGGAGAGCAAATAAAGGGGCAATGAAATGAATATTATTTTTTATTCATTTTTTTATAGACATTGTAAAGATCTACTATTTGCTCTATTTCCTCTCTTTTATATTCTTTTGTTATCAGTTTTGCTTTTATTTTTGGGGCCTCGCTAAAATAATCGCATAGTTCTTTATAGTTTCTTTTTGAAGGCTGTTTAACTAGTTGAACTATTTCACAACTTACTTTTGCTGCCAGTAAGGCTTCTCCTTTATCCTGGCTCTTTCGCACATAATAATATTCTATACATTTAGTAATTGTACGCCCTGTAGCTGATGCTTTTGATTTTGTATATTTTAATTTATATAAACACATAGAGCCTTTTGTAAGTGTTAATACAAATCCTTTTTTTAGATTATAAGGGTTTTCTTTTAATGGTAAAGAAATAAAATTAAAACCTTGCGAGGAGAATGCTTTCACCTGGTCTGCAGTGTAAATTACTTTACCCCCGTGGTCGTTATACACAATAAGCTTTCCGCTCTCTTTATTAGTTGTTGGGCCGCCTAGTTTTCCTATTTTATATCTCAACGTGTCATTATTGTTGGTAATTAGCGTGCATGGGAAAAAATCAGTTGTCTGTGCAATTGTATCTGTTTTAATAAAGAAAAGAAAGACAATTAGAATAGTAACTATTTTCATTAAAATTTATGACATGTTTTACCACAAAGATATGATTATTTGAAAAAGGTATACTGATTTGAAGATATATTTATGATTTTGAGGAAATTGGTAGGGTGGCAACTCAGCAATTAACCGTTATAATTGTTTAAGTATGTTTATAGTTATGAGTTTATATTTGTAGCTATTGGATAAAAAAACACATGGTTATTTGGGTTTAACAAATAACGATAAGAGAAGTGGCTATAGCAATTTTTTACTTCTTAAGCCCCATCTTTTTCAATCTCTTGTGCGATGCTTTACATTTAGGGTCTACCGTAGTGCAGGCGGCTAGTATAGCCCCGGCTACTATTAAGATAAAAAGATTTTTCATATTCAAAACTTATAATGCTAAGGTAACGATTTTAAGCTTGCAGTAGTTACGCTGTTTTTAATTAAATTATATAGTCTATAGCAAATTATTTATAACTAAAACAACCACAGCACAAACAAAAAAGAGCAATTAAAGAGTTTTAATATTTAAGCCCCATTTTTCTCATCCTTTTGTGGTCGTCTTTGCATTTGTTGTACTTGGCTTTGCTTTGGGGTTCAATAGCAGTGCAGGAGGCAAAAATAATAAAGGACGAAACGAAGAAAATTAGTTTTTTCATACTAAAAAATATTTATACCGCTATTATACGCATTATCAGCATATTGGTTACAATAAATAATCAATAGCAATGGCTACTAAGGCCCCAAAAAGCGAAATAAGTAATTTTCGGGCCTTAAAGGTGTGGTTTGGACTGTTTTCGAAAAATATAGTTGTAGAGATATACAGAAAATTACCTGCCACCAAGGCAAATAACATGGTAAAAATATCCGCCGGAATAAAATTATTAAAGAACAGGTAATCGCTTACCAGCAGCCCTAATGGGCTGGCTGCTGCAAAGATAAACAACAGAAAAAGCGAAAGCCCGGTTTTGCCCAACCTAAAAACAAGCACCGACATAAGGGCAAAGGCCTCGGGTATTTTGTGTAATGCCAGCCCAAATAATAGTGGCTGGTTATCGCCATGCACCTCGCTGTGCATAGGGTGAGTGAGCAACGTACCCTCCAGAAAAGCATGCAGGCAAAGCGAAATAAGCATAGAGTAGGGTAGTATGGAGCGGTCTTCTTCGTGGTTGTGTATGTGGCCATGTTCTATACCCGAAGAAAAGTACTCCAATATCATTTGCAGAAAGAAACCGCCAAGCACAAAAATGCCAGTGTTTACAATGCTTCGGGCTTCGAATAGTTCCGGCAGTATGTGTATTACGGTAATGGAGAACAGGTAGGCGCCGCTGAAGGCAAGCAGGGTTTTAAACCGTTGTTGTTCCATTGCCGGTACAAAAAAAACAGCCAGTCCGGGAAGCAAGCCCGCCAAAAGAAGTATAATAACGCTTATTGTCATAATTAATTTTTTGCCAGAATAAAGATCATCCGGTCGGAGGTTTCTTCGTTATATGGCTCTAGCCTGTAGTTGCCAAATACCTGTTTTAGCTGCAAATCGGCCCGTTCAAAAAGAGCCATAAAATCAGCTTTGGTCATGGCCTTTACTTTTTCCTCAAAATGGTATTTATGCCCTTTATCTTCAAATAGTATGTCCTTTATTACAAAACCGTTTTCCAGTTTGCGGTGTATGCAAAAATCAATACCATCTCTGGGCTGCAATTGTTCTCCCTGCAAATCCTTTATTACTTCCGGGGTATTCATAAAATCTATGGTAAGAATACCACCCGGTTTTAAGGCCTGGGCCAGCGTTTTCATGCTGCTGATGTTTTCTTCCTCATTCTCGAAATAGCCAAAACTTGTAAATAGGTTTACTACATAGTCAAACTCACCGGTTGCGTATGGAATCCGCATATCGTGTACAGAAAAACGGAGAGTGTTATTAGCAAACTGAGAAGCGTACTGGATGTTATGCGGCGAAAGGTCAAGGCCGGTAACGTTAAATCCTTTTTTATTAAAATAAACAGAATGCCTGCCTTTTCCACAGGGAAGGTCCAGTATTTTTTGCCCTTGTTTTATATGTAGCAGGGTAATTAAGTTATCTATAAATAACTCAGCTTCTTTATCATCCCTGTTTTTATATAACAGGTGGTAATAGGGCGAATCGAACCATTCGCTAAACCATTCCTTATCGGGCATTAACAACTATTTCTGTCAAAGGTAAATAAATATGAGAATATCTTGAAAAATATTATATTAGTATAATTAAAGAGCGCCCAAAGACGCTATTCCTACTCAGTCTGTAAGGGCCTGATAATTATGCGCGAAGATTATTTAAAAGCCGACAGCGAGAGCCAGGCGACCACCGATAAAGAATTAGAAAAGGCGCTACGCCCCCTTAGTTTCTC
>Ga0302315_10000706_pt1 | contig 36177 bp, 36 predicted proteins | sample III_Palsa_N3_1_FD_200532 | JGI IMG/M metagenome (GOLD analysis project Ga0302315, IMG submission 200532) | Peat permafrost microbial communities from Stordalen Mire near Abisko, Sweden - III_Palsa_N3_1 | ecosystem: Environmental > Terrestrial > Soil > Palsa > Peat permafrost | place: Sweden...
TTCACCGGTTCTAAAAATTCGCGGCCATAACGCGCCAGTTTAATATCGCCAAAGCCGGATATTAGCCGCAATTCCTCCAAAGTTTGCGGCAGATAGGTTGCCATTTCTACCAGCGTATTATCGCCAACAATAACATAATCGGGTACGTTTTCCAGCCGGGCCATATTACGGCGGGTATTTTTTAATATGCTTAACAGGTCGTTTTCAAACGGTAATGCTGCGGCCTGGCGTGGTTCTTCAATAGTTTGTGTGGCTACCAGCTCCACTTTTTGCAGGCCTTTAAGCACAGCATCGCTTTTGGCGGTTAGTTTGATAACCGGGTAAGCATCTTCGGTGACTTGCAAATATCCCAACGCCGTCAACTCTCGCAAGTAGCGTTGCCAGTCGGGTTTGCTGATGTCGGCACCTACTCCGTAGGTTTTTAATTGTTTATGCTCCCCGCGTATTTTATCGCTTTTTGAGCCCCGTAAAAAATCGATAACATAAGTGCTGCCGAATCGCTGGTTTAAACCGAATACTGCCGACAATGCTTTCTGCGCGATAAGTGTAGCATCAAATTTGGTGAACTCGCTCAGGCATACATCGCACGAGCCGCAATTATCCGGCGATTGTTCATCAAAATAATTCAGCAAATATTGGCGGCGGCAGGTGGGCAGCTGGCAATATTTTACCATATCATCCAGCTTCTTCAGCATGATCCGGGTTTGCCCTTCGTTATTGTCCACCATCGCGAACTTTTTTAGCTTGATGGCATCGCCGGGCGAATAAAATAACAAGGCCTCAGATGGCAATCCATCCCGTCCCGCGCGACCGGTTTCCTGGTAATAGCCTTCAATGTTTTTAGGCATATCCATGTGTACCACGTAGCGCACGTTGGGTTTGTTTATACCCATGCCAAAGGCTATGGTAGCAATAATGATCCGCACATCATCGCGCAAAAAGGCCTCCTGGTTGCGAACTTTGACCGAATTATCCAGCCCGGCATGATAAGCTTCGGCAGCGTAGCCTTCGGCTTTAAGGTCGGCGGCTAATGCCTCCGTTGATTTGCGTGAAAGGCAGTAGATGATGCCCGATTCATCCTTATGGTTATCCAAAAAGTCAAGCAGTTGATGGAAACTGTCCTTTTTGGGCATTACCCGGTAAGTAATATTTTCGCGGTTGAATGAGGAAATAAATATAGCCGGGACTTTAAGTGCCAGCTTGTCGAGTATGTCTTTTTGGGTCAGCTTATCGGCAGTAGCTGTTAGGGCAATTACGGGAACATTTGGAAATTCATTTTTTAATCCCGCCAGCATCAAATATTCGGGCCTGAAATCATGTCCCCATTGGGATATACAATGCGCTTCGTCTATAGCTATTTGTACTACAGGCAATGTTTTTAAAAACCCGATGAGCTTACTTTCTGAACCAAAAAGTCTTTCCGGCGCAAGATACAGTAGCTTGATCTGGTTGTTTTTTAACCGCGTAGTGATGCGGGCTTGCTCATCAGGGTTTTGCGCCGAATTTAAAAATGCCGCCGGTACGCCCATTACATTCAGGCTGTCTACCTGGTCTTTCATCAATGCAATAAGAGGCGATATAACTATGGTTAACCCGTCCAATAATATGGCAGGTAACTGGTAGCATAACGATTTGCCTCCGCCCGTAGGCATGAGCGTTAAAACGTCCTTTTTATTTAAAATATGCTGAATAATAGCTTCCTGCTGATGCCTGAACTCGCTGTATCCGAAATATTTTTGCAGGGCCTGGTTGGGGGTCATTTTTTTAATGCGTGGATGTGTCCCGCACGTGCGGGATACAAATGTGCAGATTTTTTGTGTGATGTGGGAATGGGTGTGTCAAGAAATATTTTACCAATTAAAACGATCAGATTTGACAACTTTTTAAAAGTTGTCAAATCTTTCGGATACAGAAATAAAAAAAGCCATCCCTTTCTCAGTTGGATGGCTTTTACTAACTAACTATTAAAAATTTAGGGGTATTGTATTTATTAGGGGTATTAGCTGTTTATTGCTTCAACTGAATGTTGTTTGTGTTTTGGGCTGATCATTGCAACCTTACGGTCTGATTTTACAACCGCGTTATCAAAAGCGGCTGTTGTTTGCAAATCCTTTGCAGTTACATAAACAAATAATTTTTCTGCACTGTATGAAGTGATGCGCAAAACGCCGCTTTCAACCTGTACCAGTTCGCTTTCGGCATAATAGTTATTGTTAACAGTTACCGCGTTTTTGTCGCCGGTTGAAACCACTACTTCAACATTACCGCGGGCTTCAATTTTGCTGAAAGCGCCGATGGCTGATAAGGTTACTGTTGTGTCTTTAACGTTTGCTGATGCGTAAGAAAAGTTTACTGATGCGAATGCTATAACTGTTATAGCGATTACTGTGAAGATTGATTTTTTCATGTTTTTAATATTTTAATTGTTAATGTTTTATGTTTTCGTTTTCTGAATTACACCCTTATGACGCTAGGAAATGGCAAAAGTTATTTGAGTTTTTGGGGTAATAGACGTACAGCATGTAACATCAGGCAAACACGGATATTTTGTCGACGAACGGGAAGAGAAATTTTGTAACACAGCCCATGTTTTTACCCCATCCTCCTCCTTCCCCTAAATTTAGGGGAAGGTCTCGCACAGCCCCTTGCCTGTCACATCAAAAATTATTTTTACATTAGCCCTTACACAATTCACCGTATGTCAAAAAAACTATCATTCTTGTTTATCGGGTTGGGCCTCGCCTTATCGGCCTTTTCGCAAAAAATACAATCACCATCCGAATTTTTAGGGTATAAGCTGGGCGACCAGTTTACTTATCACGCCCGTATTGTTGATTACTTTAGATATGTTGCCGGTGTATCAAAAAATGTAAAACTGGTACAATATGGCACCACTAATGAGGGCAGGCCATTGCTGGCCATGTTTATTGCTTCGGATGAAAATATTGGTAAGCTGGAGGAAATTCGCCGTAATAACTTACATCTTGCGGGCATTAGTAGCAGCAGCAGTAGCAGTCCTGCATCAACTGCTACTGCTACTAAATCCACGCCCGTAATAGTATGGCTTAGCTATAATGTACACGGCAATGAGCCAAGCTCGAGCGAGGCTGCTATGCAGACCTTGTTTGATATGGTTGACCCCACCAATACCCGCACCAAACCCTGGCTGAAAAACACCGTTGTGGTAATTGACCCCTGCTTAAACCCCGATGGGCGCGACCGGTATGTTAATTTTTATAATTCTGTAAAAGGCGCAAAGCCTGATGCCAATCCGTCGGCACGTGAGCATAGTGAACCGTGGCCGGGCGGCAGGGTAAACCATTATTATTTTGATTTAAACCGCGACTGGGCCTGGCAAACACAAAGGGAAACGCAAGCGCGTATAGCTTTATACAACTCATGGCTGCCGCAGATACATGTTGATTTTCATGAGCAGGGCTCAAACTCGCCTTATTATTTTGCCCCAGCGGCCGAGCCTTTTCATAAAGATATTACGGCGTGGCAACGGGAATTTCAAACTACTATCGGTAAAAACAACGCCAAATACTTCGACCAGCAAGGCTGGCTGTATTTTACCAAACAGGAATTTGATTTGGTTTACCCATCCTACGGCGATACCTACCCTATATTTAACGGCTCGATAGGCATGACGTACGAGCAAGGCGGCATTGGCGCTGGCCTGGCCATTGTTATGCGCACAGGCGATACTTTAAAACTTTCGGATAGAATTGCCCATCATCTTTCCAATAGTTTAAGCACCATTGAAACCGGATCGGCTAACGCGCAAAAGGCGGTAGAGGAATTTAAAAAGTATTTTGAAAACAGTCGTACCAATCCGCCGGGCGAGTTCAAAACTTACGTTATAAAAAATGATAATGCCGATAAAATAGCCGCGCTGGCTAAGGTGCTCGACCGTAACGGCATACAATATGGCTTTGGTTTAAAAAGCGAGGCTACGGGTTTAAATTATATGAATGGTAAAACCGAGCCATTTTCCATCGGGCAAAAGGATATGGTGATCAATGCCTACCAACCAAAATCGGTGTTGCTGCATGTGCTGCTGGAGCCTAAAACTTTCCTGGCCGATTCTATCACCTATGATATTACCGCATGGGCATTACCGTATGCTTACGGGTTAAATGCTTACGGCGTAACCGAATCGCTTAAACCGGTTACTATGGATTTAAACGCAGTGAAAGCTACGCCTGTAGCAACTTCAAACGCATACGCTTATTTATGCTCATGGCAATCTATTGAAGATGTAAAGTTTTTAACCGCCATGTTAAACGAAAAGATTAAGGTGCGCTATACCGAAACACCATTTGAAGCAGGCGGTAAAAAATTTGCTCCCGGCTCGTTAATTATTACCAAAACCGGTAACGACCGTGCAGATTTTAATGCTGTTGTTACCCGCCTGGCTGCAAGTTATAACCGCGATCTGGTGCCGTTAACCAGTGGGTTTGTGGATAAAGGCCCCGACCTGGGATCGAGCCATATTAAATATATAGCGCCGCCAAAAGTAATGCTGGTAACCGGCGACGGTACAAACAGCGAGGCGATGGGCGAGATATGGCACCTGTTTGAACAGCAGATAGGCTACCCGGTTACGCTGGTAAAATACAGCGACCTCGGCCGCATCAAATTAAGTGATTTTGATATTGCCATATTCCCGGATGGGCGATATGGTGACTTCCCGGCGGATAAGCTACAGGCATGGGTACGTGACGGAGGAAAGATGATAGCCATTGAAGGTGCCATTTCGCAACTGGTCGACAAAAAAGGGTTCGACATTAAAAAGAAGGACGATAAAAAAGACGACAAGAAACCCCGCACTACCGATGATCGCATATACGAAAACCGTGACCGCGATGCAACGCGGTCAACCGTGCCGGGGGCGATTTTTAAATTGAATATTGATAATACCCATCCGCTTGGTTACGGCCTGTCCAAGTATTATTATTCATTAAAACTGAATGATAATATTTATGAACTGCTGAGTGATGAATCGGGCTGGAATGTGGGCACCATTAAAAAAGATGCCCTTGTAGCAGGTTTCGTAGGCCAGAAAAGCAAGGAAAAGATAAAAGACGGTATGCTGTTAGGCGTTCAAAAAATGGGCCGTGGTTCGGTTATCTATATGGTTGACGACCCGCTGTTCCGCAGCTTTTGGGAAAACGGAAAGCTGTTGTTTAGTAACGCGGTGTTTATGACGCAATAGTCGGTTTGCAGTAGGCAGTTAAGAAAAGTTATCCTTATAGCTATCAAGACATCAACAAAGGCCAAGTGAAGATCATCCCCTCAGTAGGAGTCCTTTGGACCCGGGTTTTACCCGTCAAATCTTGGTGTTCGTTTGTTCAGGAGTGCCTGTCCACCGCAACAAACGAACACCAACAACATAACCTGCGTCCTTGTTGGTGTTATCAGGAGACTATATACCTGTTAGACCAAATAACCTAAAAAATCACCAACAAAGGCCAGAGATGGGGTTTATTAATCGTCACCTTTCATTAGAGCATCGTATTCGATCAGTTTGTTAAAGCCGACCACATATAGGTTTAATCCCTTATCATCCGACTGCAAAGTAAGCGTAACCTGGTAGATCGTATATTCGGCATTGTTGTTCAGATCTTGCAGGGAATGGTGCTGGTTGATCAGCCAGTTGCGGCCAGTCCAGGACTCACTGTTATCGATTAGTTCGATCTCATGTACTAATAATTCGCGGTAGCCATAATCATCCGCGCCATAAATGCCGACCAATTTATCGACCAGCCTGATTACCGCATCAGTATTGATTTCATAGTTGCTGAAGTAGGTAACCATATAATCTGAATCAGGGCCGATCATCCGGTTTTGCCCGAATAATCTAATCTCTGTCTGCTCAAATATCCCAAATTCAGGTTGCGTCAGATGGAAAAAGTAATCGGTAAACTTGGTTTTTCCTTGTTCGGTTTTGGGGTCTGCCCGGAGGGGCTCGCCAGCTAAAATAACGTCGATCTCAAACTTTAAAAGAGATAGTAAAGTGCCTTTATTTCGCACGGAGTGGTCAATTTGCTTTTCGGTATGGTACTGTACCGAGAACAGCAACCGCCACAGCGGGTTGAGTTGAAAGTTTAACGTGAAACCGAAATCGCCGTGACGCCAGAAATGCAGCACCTCGTCATGCTCGTTGTCATATTGGCCCTTAGCCAGAGCAGTAACCTTTTCGACCATATCGAACTTGGCAAATTTGGGCGCATAATGATAGCCGCCGCCAAGTTGCGCCGTTAACTCCCGGAAAAAATTCAAGGGCTTGTTCGGATTTTTGATCTCTGTATAAAACATTAACTTGACCGAGCCATCGCTGTTGTGCTTAATGACCAGATTTTCAAACAGGTTAAAAAACAGGGTGCCGAATTTGGTTTGGACGCGGGTCACCCCGTCGGCGACATCCATCGGGTTATCCATTAATACTTCAAAAGGAACCTCCGTAACCTGTCCGCTGTGTAACCGGAGCGATGAAAGGTAATGCCAATCTTCGGTAAATGTCGAAAAGATATAATCTTCCAAACGGGTCGGGTTACGCTGGGCCGGTGGCTGAAAAGTTTTCAACCTAACGCAGGATTTTTAGGTCATCGACCGGTTTGAAATGTTTTTTATTATTGGTCAGGATCGGCTGTTCTGCAATAAGGCAAGTTGCCGCGATCATAATATCGGCTACACCGATAAGTTTATTCTGGCGTTTAAGCGAACGGTAAATATCACCAGCTTTAGCCGCCACAACCGTATCAAACGGCAACAGGTTAAGGTCCTCTGTTACCGCAAGAACGTCCCGTTTTTTATCGGCGGTAGGTGCCCCGCAAAAAAGTTCAAAAAGGGTGATGACGGATATATAAACAGCTTCATCTGCCGGAAGCTTAGCCAGCGCCGTCGTTGTACGATCTTTCGCCCGCAGGTGGTCAATAAATATACAGGTATCGATTACCATTCCTGCGGCTTAAACCGATCAAATGACTTCCGGTTTTCGTCAAACACCTTTAGGTCTTCGCCGGACCAGTTGCCGATACCCGCGATTTTCTTCCGGTAAGTATCCATGTCCAGCAGCTTGGGGCCATCCATAGCTACTCCCAGGCTTTTTAAAAAGCTTTTGACCTCTACACTCTTCGAGTCGGGGATATTAATTGTTAGCCGTTCCATGGATACAAATTTAATCATTTTGAAATCAAAAACATAACCGCTCGCTTTTATCATGAGATTGAAATGCTCCAAAGCTGGCACGAAGTATAAGCAATGGGCTGCATGTTGGATTTACGTGCCAATAGCAATTCTCCCCAACTTGTCCGGCTGTTCTAAATATGTCCGCTCCGGTAACCGAACGAACAAGTTCAGTTTGCAGTGGGCAGTTTGCAGTTAACAAAGCAGAACTGCTCACTGCAAACTAATTACTCCCTTTCACCCTACCTTTTTCATCTTCCGAGCCGGTTTGGTGGTTACGGGCCTTTATTTTGTTGTTGCCAAAGTTATAGGTTAGGGTTAACCGGGTTATTCGGGTTTCGCGTTTTTGGTGAATGTCTATATCGTTGCTTTGGTAATTGCTGGTTACATTATTGGTAAGGGTGTTAAAAATATCGCTCATGGATAGTTTGATGTTAGCCTTTTTGTCAGCAAATGAATGGCTTATGCCTGCATCGGCAGAATATTGGGGCTCAACATAATAAAGCGCATAAATTAACCCCGACTGGTAATTGGCGGTTAGTTCGGCCTTATAGCCGTCAAATGGCGAAAATGTTTGGGTTGTCCTGATATGATAGGCCAGTTGCCCGCGGTCTAAATTAGCGCCTTCCAGCCCGTTCGACTTAAAGCCCAGGTAAAATGCATTGGCATTAACATTCCCTTCCCACCATTTGGTAACAGTATAAGGCGTGAAAATATTAACGTTGTAACTGTTCTGTATCTGCAGGTTTTCGTTGGTTATAAACGAAACTTTGGTTACCGGGTCGGTACCGGGTACCTCGGTTATTACGTCGGTAGTGCGGCTATAGCCCAACGATACGTTGATGTTTTTGTTATAAGTGTAATTTAATTCGAAATTGTTGGTGTATTGCGGTTTTAAGTATGGGTTTCCCTTTACATAAGTATAGGGGTCAAGATTATATACAAACGGGTTAAGGTTATCATACTGCGGTCGGTCTATACGGCGGCTGTAGGATACGCCAACCTCATTTTTAGGGTTAATGGTATGATTGATGAACACACTGGGGAACAGGTTGAGGTAATGCCTGTCGATGGTCTGCGTTATGTTTGATGAATCGCCAACGGCTTTTGATGAAGTATATTCGGCCCGTAAGCCAAGCTGTACCGAAGTGTTTTTATAATCTTTACTCAGGTTTACATAACCGGCATCAACCATTTCGTCATAAACAAAATGATTGGTAGTTAGATAAGGGTTGGTGGCGGCCAGCGCTTCCATCAAATCATTGTCGGTTTTTACATCGCTAAACTTCAACCCCGATTCAAGCTTAAGCGATTTGGTGATGGGCTTGGTATAATCAACTTTAGCGGTATGTATATCAATTGTTGATGGTGTGAGGTTTCCTAAAAAAGCCTCCGGGTGCTGTTGGCTGCCATTGGCTAAATAGAAATCGGTAATATATTGCGCGGTTGAGTTATTATTGAATTTTGAATAATCCAGATCGGCAGTTAGCTGCTGGCCTGCTGTATCAATTTTATACTGGTCGTTTAAGTTAAGCGCGAAGTTATTATAGGTTTGATGAACCGAAGAAACGGTATGCAGCGTTGAATCGACACTGTTAAAATTAGGGCCGATGTAAGTGCGGTTATCGTTGCCATCTATTTCGGTATTAAAGTAACCGTTCACTACAAAACCGATAGTGTTTTTTGACGATAAATCATAATCGGCACCAATACGGTAACTGTCGTTATGGGTGGTTGATGTAAGCGGCGAATACTGGTTAAAAAACGTTTTATTGCCAAGGCTATCAGTAATTATACGCTGTAGCTGTATATTCTGGTCGCGTACGCCATCGGTATGACTAAAAGAACTGAATATGTTTAAACCGCCTTCTTTATGGTTCAACGAAAAGGTTTCATTGTCTTTTCCCGAATCGCCATAAGCCCCTCCTACAGTAAGGCTGCCGTTGGTACCAGCCTGCTTGTTCTTTTTAAGCTTTATATTGATAATACCCGAATTGCCAGAAGCATCGTATTTAGCCGAAGGGTTAGTGATTATCTCGATAGATTCAATCGTAGTTCCGTCTGTCGAACGTAACAAGGTAGCCAATTGGGCCGATGACAGATAAGTAAGCTTATCATTGATCATCACTGTTACGCCCTGCTTCCCTTTCAGGCTGATATTGTCATCTTTATCAATAGTAACACCGGGTGCGCGCTCTAAAATATCCATCGCCGAGTTGCCCGCAGCCAGTATGCTGTTCTCTACATTCATCACCGTACGGTCGACTTTGCGCTCAATAAGCGGTTTTGACGAGGTAATGGTTACGGTTTGTAAGCTTTGGGTATTATCCTGCATTTTTAAATCGGGCACGGCAACGGTGGTTGCGCCATCGGCTATAGTAAAGGGTGCGCTTGCAGCTTTGGTATAGCCCACGGCGGTTGCCTCAATAATATAGGTGCCGGTATTAATTGACGTGAGTGTATAAACACCGGCATCGGTGCTTAATGAGCCTTTAACTATAGCCGAATCTTTTGCATTAAGCAGGCTTACGGTGGCGTATTCCATCGGCTTGCCCTGCGCGTCAACCAATAAGCCGGATACTTTGGCTAATGTTTTTGTTTGGGCTATGGATACGCCTATGCTTAATACTAAAAAAAGAAGTGTGTAAAATATTTTATTCAACTGGCGGTGGTTCATGGTAGCGTATGTATTAAAAATCAGGGCAATAAAATGCCCGTAAAAAGAGGTGTTTTCTTTTTTTAAGTAAATAATTATGTTTTTTCTTATTGCCCGGCTGCGCCCGGAAAGATCAGTTATTAATAAGATGCAGGTTTGTAACAAAAAGTTACAGAGAGTATAAATTTTTTACGGGGATGGGTGTGTAATTTTTCTTTTTAACGGCATAAACTATCGGTTTTTAACCGCTTCTTCAATATCTTCTTTAATGAACTCCCAATACTTACCTTCCAGGCATATCGGATCGGGCTCAAGGTCTGCTTCTGAAAACGAAGTAAAGTTTTGGCAAATCAATAGTTCATCATGCGTCCATTCAAATCGCTCACGGTGCAGCGCTATCATATCATTAATGTTATAGCTGTTGAGTAATTCGTGCAAATCCCAAAAATCCTTTTTCCTTCCTCCTCTTTGAATTACATCAATTTTCATTGCTGTGATCTCGTCAACCGTTGCCATCCTCACACCATCTTCTTTATTTATTTCCCGAAAAAACGGATCCATTGAATAATAGACATCCAATTTGACAACATTATTGCGGTCCGGCCCGAGCAAATAAGATTTACCCATTCCGTGGTTACCGCCGAATATGGCATTTACGCTTGTAAAAGAGCTTTGCAAAAAATTTCAATAGCATCCAAATCAACAGAGCCATAAGCAGCGTCGGTAAAGAGGTCAATGTCCGCAGACATTCTGTGCCCTAAATGCAGGCTTAGTGCAGTACCGCCTACCAGGCGAAAATCTTTGAATTCGTTGGCCGACATTAAGGTCAGCAGATTTTCTTTTAAGAGGCCGCTTACTGTATTTCAGTACAAATCAGTTATGTTTTAGATGTGACATTACGGAAATGCTGTTTCCGGATATTAATGTACTGCCTGTAATTTCTTTTATTTTTTCTTCACCGTAAAACCGCAGCATTTCTTTTTTCTCCTCATCATTGCCCCGTTCAAAAACACGGTTGATAACGTATTTATAATATTTCTCCCAATCAATTTTATTGACATTCGTATCCCAAAAAAGTATCTTGCGAATAATAGAAAAATCAGGATGTGCTGAAATATTGCGCTTTTGCTTTTCTATCCTAATGTCGTAATAGATTTGCAGGATCATTAAAGTGCCTTCTTCTAAACCAAGCGCCTTTTCAATCTTAAGCGCTAACGCGGTATTTATTCCTCTTTTTCCTTTGGTAATGGCGTTGAGTGTTTGAGGATGTTCAAAAATTGACAGCGCAAAAGGCCTTTGGGCAAGTTTTCTCTTTTTCAGCTCACGCTCAATTATCGCCCCCGGATGGATGCCTTTATATTTTTCGATTAGATTATCCATATTCAAATGTAAGCAAAATTGTTTACAAATAGAATAAACATACAAAAAAAACCTTACGAAGTGTCAAACTTCGCAAGGCTAACGGTTTCCTAACCTCTAATTAACTAATCTCTAATCACTAACCTCATTTCTTCCCCGCATTTTTCACATACTTATCCAGCCAGGTATTCATTTCCCAAAGCATATCCAGCAGGTTTTCTTTACCACGGTAACTATGAGCCTCATAAGGCAGAAAAACAAAACGCACCGTACCACCATAACCCTTAATAGCTGCAAATAAACGCTCGCTGTTTATCGGGAAGGTGCCCGAATTATCATCCGCATCACCATGTATGAGTAAAAGAGGTGTTTTTATTTTATCAGCAAAACTGAACGGGCTCATATCATAATACAGCTTTGGGTCATCCCAATAAGTGCGGTCCTCATTCTGAAAGCCAAATGGCGTTAGGGTGCGGTTATACGCTCCACTACGCGCAATACCGGCTTTAAACAGGTTGGTATGCGCCAGTAAATTGGCAGTCATAAACGCGCCATAACTGTGTCCGCCTACCGCAACGCGGTTACGGTCGCCTACGCCCATATCCGCCAGTTTATTAATAGCGGCTTCGGCATTTAGCTTTAGCTGTTCAACAAACGTATCATTTGGCCGTTTGCCGTCTTTGGCGACAATAGGCATTTCGGCATTATCTAAAATAGCATAGCCCTGTGTAACCCAAAACACCGGCGAGGCCCAGCTAATGGTAATAAACTTATTTTGTGAGCCGCGTATCTGCGCCGCATCGGCGGCCGAGTTAAACTCGCGCGGATAGGCCCATATTAAAACCGGCAGCGGACCATCTTTCTCTTTATTATAGCCCTTTGGCAGGTACAGGTCGCCGGTAAGGTCAACACCGTCAGCGCGTTTATAGGATATTTTTTGCTTGCTAACGCCCACCAATTGCGGGTATGGGTTTTTAAAATCGGTTACCGCTACAGCTGCGCCCTTAGCGCCCAGGTTTTCGATATAATAATTAGGCACTTCGGTTTGCGATTCTTTGCGGGTAAGCAATATCAGTTTATCCGGATCGATCACATCAACAATTTCTTCAAAATAGCCTTCTTTACTGCGCCATATAATTTCGTTTTGTTTGGTGCCGAGGTCAAATTTGGCTAAAAATGGCAGATCACCTTTTGGCGATGAGCCCGTTGTATTGTTCATTAATAATTTTGTGCCGTTATCAACCGGATAAATAACCTGCCGCCCGAATTTATTTTTAGCGGTAACAGCTGCACCAGGATTGGTGTAGGCATCAGTTTCATTACGCTCATACAACTTTTCAAGGCTGCCTGTCGCCGGATTAAAGCGGCTCACCCGTTCAGTTTGTTTGGCACGGGATACCTCTGTAACCAGTGCCAGCGAGGCGGTACCCCATTGTGTACCGCGATAACGCATCTGGGTTTTGAATAATTGCTTTGGTTCGCTGTTAAAGGGCGCGTTAAGTTCAAAAACCGCATCGTGAAAGTCGACTTTTTTCTTTATCAACCCGCTATCTAAAGGGCGGCACCAGGTAATGGTTGCGGCTTCGTCGGCCCGCCAGGTAAAATCACGGTCAACATTTTGAACGTTGTCATTCCCTGATGGGCGGCCCTCTGTGGACGGCAGCACCGCAAGCACTTTTACAGGTTTCCCTTTTAAATCGGTTAGTGTTATGGTAGATGGAAATCCGGCTGCAGTAACCAGATAAGAAAAAGGCTTGCGGATGATACGCATCATAATGTATTTTTTATCGGGCGAAAGGCTGATGTTATCATATAATTCAGGCTTGCCAATCTTTGTTTCAACACCACCTTTGTTCTCAATCAATTGCGAAGTGGCATAAAAAGCGAATAACTGTTCGTCATACGGCGATTTGATCAGGTCCTCATAAGTAGCACTGGGCGCTGCCTTACCAAGATTTTCCTGTACTGTCGGCCCTTTTGGCATTAATGATTTTTGAGGTGCAGCGCTTGCAGGTTTGGTTGTAGTACGATACAATACCGACTGGTCATCCAGCCACGCAATACCGCCGCCAAGCACTACATTTAGCGGCGCTGTGTTTATTTTCATCGCTTTTTTTGTAGCGATGTCTATCACATAAAGGTCTACCCCTTTTGGATTGGTTTGTGTAAATACTATCTTCTTTTCGTTGGGGCTCCAGCTCATATTAGCTGCCCTTAAAGGTTGCGGCAAGCCCGTTACAGTATAGCTTTGCCCGCTTTTAATATTTTTCAGCGTAAAGCCGCTAATGTAATTTTGCCTGCTTGGCGAAAAATTTTCGGGATTGATACGTAAACCTGCAATGCGCAATTCGGGCATAGCCAGCTCGGCTACGGATGGATACGAGGTATGGTCGGCCAATAAAAGCCACTCGGCTTTTGATGAAATGCTTACCGTTGGGGTTGGCTTAGCCAATAAAAGGTCGGCTATTTCTTTTGGTGGCACCTGGTAGCTTACAGCATCCTGCGCTTTAATTTGAAATGCTGTCAGCAGCAATAAAATGGGGAATATCAGTTTTTTCATGTGAAAGGATTTAATTTGCTACGGGAAAGTTACAAATGTTTTTGTTCATTGTCAATATTATCTAAAATATTAACAATGAATTTATTAGGATGGGTTGGAAAATGTTCCTTTCTTTAACTGCCGGATTTCCGGGTAGCCAGATTAGCAACAGTGGGCCGCATGTTCGTATAAGCGATATATGAATTTTATCCTTATCTGTTTGCCGTGAAAATTATATTGAATTCAATATCTATTATCCAAACAACTCGCTGCTTAAATACCTGTCGCCCCGGTCGCAACAAATAAATACAATTACACCATCGTGCAATTCTTCAGCTAACTGAATGGCTGCCGACAATGCGCCACCGCTGCTCATTCCCGCAAAAACACCTTCCTGTTTAGCCATTTTTCGTGCAGTTAGCGTGGCCTCCGATTCTGTTATATCGATAATGCGGTCAACCCGGGAGGGGTCGAATATTTTGGGCAGATAAGCCTCGGGCCAACGCCTGATCCCTGGTATAGACGAACCCTCTACAGGCTGACAACCCACTATCTGAATATCGGGATTTACTTCTTTAAAATACCGCGAACAGCCCATAATAGTGCCCGTAGTACCCATCGAACTTACAAAGTGGGTGATCTTGCCATTGGTGTCGCGCCAAATTTCGGGGCCGGTGGTTTTATAATGTGCCATGTAGTTGTCGGGGTTGGCAAATTGGTTCAGCATAAAATAACCATCATTTGCGGCCTTATCTTCGGCATAGTCGCGGCAAAGTTCTATACCGTCAAGCAGTGTAACTTTTGCGCCAAAGGCCTCCATAGTTAAAGTACGCTCGCGTGTTGAATTTGATGGCAATACCAATTCTATTTCCAGTTCAAACAGCGAGGCAATCATGGCCAGTGCTATGCCCGTGTTTCCACTGGTGGCTTCAATCAATTTAGTGCCGGGTTTAATATCGCCGCGCTGCAATGCGCTTTGTATCATATTAAGCGCGGGGCGGTCTTTTACACTGCCGCCTGGGTTGTTGCCTTCAAGTTTTCCAAAAATACGCACGTTGGGATTAGGGTTGAGTTTTTTGATCTCGACCATTGGTGTATTGCCCACCAGTTCCAATATTCCTGCCATAACTATGTTACCTTTTTTAAAACCTTTACCATTGGGGTATTTAATACCGTTGAGTGAGGTGCCACACTTTTTGTGAGCCAAACATTACCCCCGATAATACTGTCGTGCCCAACAGTGGTTTCGCCACCCAGTATCGTGGCGCCCGAATAAATGATCACATTATCTTCTACAGTTGGATGGCGCTTATTATCGGCCATGCTTTTTTCTACGCTCAACGCGCCCAGCGTAACGCCCTGGTATAACTTTACATATTTGCCTATGGTTGTTGTTTCGCCTATAACGATGCCGGTGCCATGATCGATATGAAAATATTCTCCAATCTCAGCACCGGGGTGTATGTCTATACCTGTTTTTGAATGAGCATGTTCGGTTAGTATCCGTGGCAGCAGCGGTATTTGATATTGATATAGCGCATGTGCCAGCCTGTAAAACGAAATGGCATAAAAACCCGGGTATGTCCTCACCACTTCAAATTCGCTGCGAGCAGCAGGGTCGCCGTTAAAAATAGCCTGTATATCGGTATTCAATAAGTTATAAAGCCCGGGTAATTGCTCAAAAAATGCTTTGGCCAGTTGCTCGTTATTACAATTACTGCAAGCTTTTGTAGCATTCATAACGTGGCATAGCTCGGTTTCCAGTTTATCAAACTCCTGCCTGAGTTCGGTGGTCGACATAAAAACCTGTCGCGATTGCTCGGGGTATAACAAACGGATAACCTGTAGCGCCCAGCCGGTTATTGCCTTGTTTGAAGGAATAGATTTTGCCTGTTGCTGTTTATTTAATATTTGCCGGTAAAATTCCTCGTTCATAGCTGTTTTTGGCCCTGGGATGATAACTATTTTACGTTGCAAGTTTATATAAAAGATTGTTATTGGTTTGTAAAAAGGCTATAGCTATATCTTTGTCACGCACCATGTTGTCATACAACGCAGGTTTTGCACATTGGTGGTTTTTACAGGCTCATACAATGCGCCTAACTCATTGGTGTATTTTAATAGGGTTTGTTCATTAACCAACAACCGTTCTGAACCGTCGGGCAGCAAATACCGGCTATTCCCTAATGGTTTCACAAGCGTTTCAATACCAATATCCGATGCCAGCCTTGCAAAGAAATAACCGCCCGGCTTTAATACCCTGAACATTGACCGCAGCATTGCGTCAAAATGCTTTTCATCCCGTGCAAAGTGCAAAACGGCACTACTGATAACCAAATCGAAAGAGGCATCATCATAGGGCAGGTCTTCGGCATTGGCAAGCGTAAAATTAGTCTGCGGTTTGCCGGGTGCCAACCTGGCTGATAATTTCTTAACTGCTTCAACCGCATTTGGGTTAGGATCAACACCAAATACTTCGAAATCATTCGGTAAAAAGTAAAACAGGTTGCGGCCTCCGCCACAGCCAACGTCCAAAACATTTTTGCAGTTGTCATACCGGCCTTTTAACAGTTGGTCGAAAAGGTAGATGTCTATATTGCCGTAGGTTTGTTGGAGGGTATTTTGCATGGTGGGTTTATTATTCAAAGCAAAATAGTTATTTATAAATTGAATTTGCAGATAATTGTACCTTACATCATAATATGACATCTTAGTCATTGTTTATTTCATAAAGCAGGCTTATGACCAGGTTAATATTGATTATTTTATTCTTTCTGTTCTCGCTGCTGGCAGTATTTAAGGCCCCTCAATATCATTTATGGTTATTGGCCATAGCGGTTACTGAATTTCCATGGATATTTATCAGCATTACACTACTGTTATTGGGCATGGGATTTTGGATGCAGAAATGCCAATTGGCTTCAACATTGATAGGAGTAGCGGCTTTATTATTATTTCTGACACCTATTGCAAGGGCGCATATAGTAGCAGCTACCTTAAATAAAAACTTTACGGCTGTTTTTGGGCCGGAAAGTAAAGACACGCTACAGAATCCATTTACTTTTTGGGGAATGTTTGCAGGCAATCCCAAACCCGTGAATATACGCACGTTAACCTATGTTAAATATACGGACACTTTGATGACGCTTGATTTTTATCCCGCGTATATTGACGGGAAAAAGCCTTGTGTTATTGTAGTTCACGGCGGTTCATGGAGCAGCGGCGACAGCCAGCAACTACCCGAATTAAATAACTCTCTGGCAATGAAAGGCTATAATGTGGCTGCTATCAATTACCGGATGGCCCCCAAATGGCAAAGCCCGGCACCTGTTGAGGATATAAAAAACACCCTGAAATACTTGCGCGAACATGCAGATGAGTTGAAAATAGATACCGATAACTTTGTTTTATTAGGCCGTTCGGCGGGGGCGCAAATAGCGGCGCTGGCAGCTTATACACTACATGATAAGTCTATAAAAGGACTTGTTGATTTTTATGGCCCTATGGATATGGTTTGGGGTTATTCAGTCCCGTCAAACCCATTAGTTATGGATTCAAGAAAAGTAATGCGAAACTATTTAGGCGGATCGTACACTAAGGTGCCGCGAAATTACGTAGCCAGTTCGCCTATTGAATTTGTGAGCGGACAATCGCCGCCAACCTTAATTATTCATGGTGGTAATGATGTGCTGGTAGCTTATGAGCACAGCCGCCGGTTAGACAAAAAACTAACCGAAAACAGCATTAAACATTTTTGGCTAAAACTACCCTGGGCCACACACGGGTTTGATTTCAATATTAATGGCCCCGGCGGACAGTTATCAACTTATACTGTCGAAAGATTTCTAAATTCAGTCACCAGATAAGTTAGTGGTTGATCCTGCTTAATTAACAACCAACTTAATCAATCTATCAACCACGCGCGGAGCGCGTTTCCTTAAATCTGCTGAAAAACACCAAGGCCAGCAGGCAAAGCACAAATCCCCAAACGCCGTTTAAACGCAGGCCACGGTCATTGCCGGGATCTTTACCGTATACCGTCAGGAAGGCAAACAGGGCTATACCCATTGTTTGCCCCAGCTTTACAAACAGGTATTTTACGGCAAAAAACATCCCTTCGCGGTTTTCGCCGGTTTTTTTGGCATCGCGTTGCGCTATCTCGGCCAGTATGGCATTTGGTAAAATTCCCAGCGATGCTAACGGGAATGACGCGGAAAGCAACAGTATATAAATTTGCGCTTTAGGCGATATGGGGAATTTACCTAAGAAGGATATCGCGATAAATATCAGGCTCAGCAACGCAAACGAAAAAAGCACAATAGGTTTTTTGCCGATCTTTTTTGAGAGATAGTTGATCAGCGGGTAAAACAGCAATGATGCCATCACCATTGTAAACATCAGCAATCCGCCCATTGATTCGGGCAGGCGCAGCAGCACCGTAACAAAAAACAATAAGCCGCTTGATATAATGCTCAACGCCATATAATATGAAAAGTCAGAGATGAGGTAATATTTAAAATTGCGGTTCCTGAATGTTTTACGTATTGCGGGCAACAGCGGCAGGTGCGACGGTTTGCTGGTTGAATACTTTTTTTCGTTAATAAACACAACGGGTATCAGCATTACCATGCCGGCGAATATGCTCAGCCCGCCAATGGTATATTGTACCGCCATGTCGCGGTTATGCACCGCAAATATGCGTTGTACCAGGTCGGCATAATTGTTAACTAATCCGGCTATGATCATCCCCAGCACAAAGCCCACCTGCTGAAAAGAAGATAGTTTTACTTTTTCGGCAGCTGTTTCAGTAAGTTCGGGCAGCAGGGCATTATATGGGATAATGTACGAGGTTACGCTCATAAAAAAGCAGATGAGCGTAAAAGTGAGCCATATAGCGTTCACTTTGCTTTCGCCGTTTACCAGCGGGCAAAAAGTAAGGCAGCAAAAAATTACAGCAGGCAAAATGGCCCATTTCATAAAGGGTATGCGCCTGCCTTTGGGGTTTTCGCTTTTATCGCTTAACGAAGCTATGAACGGGTCAAAAATAGCATCAACAAACCGCCCTGACGCCGCTATAACCGACATGATATTCAGCACCCCAAATAACATCAATTGCGGAATAAGTGGTTTTAAGCCCGCGCTGCTTGGCGGCAGATAAAAGTAAGGCAGCATCACAATGATAATATTTGTCATGATGCTCCAGCCTATCATACCTGTGGCGTAAGCTATCTGTTTTCTGAAGGGAAGTTTTAACGCAGGCATTGGATGCAAGATGCGAAATATTGAGGAGAAAAGAGAGCAGTGTTTTGAACCATGTAAATAAAGTTGGCTTTTTGCCAACTTTATTTTTATATTTGTACTGATCGTGCCCCTGCTCAATATCAGTATATAAGAAAACAAAACATTTAGCAGATGGTAATTATCTATTTAAAGAAACTAAAGGATTTTTCACGTAAACATGCAGATTCCGGTAAAAGCTTAAAGGCGTGGCAAATTGTTGTAGACGAAGCTGTTTGGAAACAAAGCAAAGATGTTTTAAATGACTTCCCAACGGCTAAAATAATAAAAGGCGACCGGGCGAGGTTTAAAATTGTGGGAAACAAGTACCGCTTGATTGTCGAAGTGGATTATGAAGACGGGATAGTGGAAATAAGATTTATAGGTACGCATTCTGAATATGATAGTATTGATGCCGAAACTATCTGAAAGAGTTAGCGACTTATATTAAAATAAAAGAAAAATGAGCGCAAAAGCACAGTGGTTCTTAATTGATAGCGAGCAGGAATATAATAATGCAACTGCCCGGTATGAACAAGTCAAATATGCAGCAAAGAATACTGAACAACATAAAGAAAAGCTGTTGTTAGTGCATCTTATATCAGAATATGAAAAATCTGTAGTTAATTTACCAGAGGTTGATCCCGTTGAGTTGATTAAAATAAGGTTGGATGATTTTGGATATAAACCCGCAGACCTGGCAACAGTTTACGGCGACAAGGGCACAATTAGTAAAGTATTAAATTATAAACAAGCGCTTTCGTTAACGATGATCAGGAAGTTTAGCCAATTTTTGAAGCTGCCGGTTGATTCTCTCATAAAGGAGTATGAGTTGAAAATTACCGCCTAATAGCTTCATCAACACATTTTTAAAATACAATTTCATAAATAAATATATTTGCTTACCTTTGCGTCCCCGCTGAAAGAAACTCCGGGGATAATGTTGAACACATAAAATAAAGAAATGGCAACTAAGATCAGACTGCAAAGACACGGTAAAAAAGGAAAACCTTTTTACTATATCGTAGTGGCAGACGCACGTGCCCCAAGAGAGGGACGTTTTATTGAGCGTTTAGGTTCATACAACCCAAACACCAATCCTGCAACTATCGACATTAATTTTGACAAGACCCTTGCATGGGTAAACGATGGCGCGCAGCCAACCGATACTTGTCGCGCTATCCTTTCATACAAAGGCGTATTATACAAAAAACACTTACAGGGCGGCCTTAAAAAAGGCGCTTTGACCGAAGAGCAGGTTGAAGAAAAATTTGCTGCATGGTTAGACCAAAAAGACGGTAAAATAACCGGCAAGAAAACTGACCTGGGTTCTGCAAAAGAAGCGGCGAAAAAAGCAGCATTAGCAGCAGAGGCTAAGAAGAAAGTAGAGAAAGCAGCAGCTATTACTGCTAAATATACGCCACCGGTAGAAGAAGTTGAAGAAGAAGCACCTGTTGCTGAAGTTGAAACTGAAGCAACTCCTGTTGCTGAAACAGAAACTCCGGCTGCTGACAGCGCTGAGTAATTTTATATTAAAAAAACATTTTATAATGGCGAAGCACCTACAGGGTTCTTCGCCATTTGTTATTTAAAGCCTCACCCCAACCCCTCTCCAGTAGAGAGGGGCTTTTTTAAAGGAGTTATGAAAATTGAAGATTGTTTCAGGATCGGCAGTATATTAAAGACTAAGGGCCTCAAAGGCGAAATGCAATTGTATGTCGATTTTGACAACCTGGCGGATATTAATATTACCAATATCTTTATTGACTTGTCGGGCAAGCTGGTTCCGTATTTTGTGGAATCAATAAAATACCTGCAAAAAAATGCCGCTTACCTGTACCTGGAAGATATTGATACCATTGAAAAGGCATCAGCATTAGTTAAAAAAGACATCTATCTTTCTAACAAACTCAAACCCAAAAAGAAGAAAAGTGATTTTACCTTAAAAGACCTTAAAGGCTTTACCGTCGTTGATGAAAACGAAGGCGAACTGGGCGAAATTACAGCTATACATGAATACCCGCAGCAATTAATAGCTGCAGTTACTTATAAAGGCTGTGAAGTGCTTTTCCCGCTGAACGAAGAAATTATTAAAGGCATTGATGTGGTTAAGGAAGTTGTGCTGATTGATTTGCCGGAGGGGTTGCTGGATATATACCTCGACTAAACCCCCTAACCCCCTAAAGGTGGACAGCAGGTAAAAAAATAATTTGTCAAATATGTTTGACATTTGTAAACTTTGTTTTACATTTGGTAAATTAAGCTTTACAAATTATGAAAACAAAATACTTATTCCCCTATTGGTGCAAATATTTAGGTGTCATTTGTTTTGTCGCCCACGTTCCTGTTATGCTATTTGTGAAACTCAAGAAAGAAACACTTGCCTCCAATTTTTCTGGAGCTGCTGAGGATTATGGCATTTTTAGCAATCATCACCTGTTTTTTGTAATTACCACCCTGTTAATGTTAACCGGCCTGGTACTTTTTGCATTTTCTAAAGAAAAAATTGAAGACGAGCAAATTTCGCAATTGCGGCTGGACTCATTACAGCTAACCATTTACATTAGCTACATCCTGTTAATTATTAGCCTGGCACTTACTACCGGCAATGATTTCCGTGATATTATGCACTTATTTATATGGCTGCCATTGGCATTTTTTATTATTTTGTTCAGGTGGAAAATGTTCCGCAATAGCAGGTATACGAAAGAGGACGCGATATGAAAAATAACATTAGAGTAGAGCGCGCCATAAAAAACATCACCCAGGCCGATTTAGCGAAATTAATTGGTGTATCACGACAAACTATTAATACTATTGAGAGTAACCGCTATGTGCCATCAACTATATTAGCGTTAAAAATTGCAAAGGTTTTTGGAAAACCTTTGGAAGAAGTGTTTATATTAGAGGATGGCGATTAACTCCTTAAAAGGGGAACAACTTTCATTAGTGGTTATTTAGAAATATAAAAATGGACAAAAAAGATGCACTGTTTCCGGCTGGGAAAACTTCTTTCGCGCCGGAGTTGACTATCCGAAACGGGGTTACGGATATTGATTTTTATAAAAATGCCTTTGGTGCTATTGAGCACATGCGATTAAATAACGACGACGGCAGTGTTCACGTTGCCGAGTTTTTTATTGACGAAGCCATGTTCCATGTACATGAGGTATCCCGTTCCGCAATGTTTAGTCCTGAAAAATATAACGGAACCACCGTGACTTTAGGGCTAATGACCGAGGATGTGGATGGGGTGATAGCGCAGGCGGTTGCCGCTGGCGCCCAACTTGTTTCGCCGGCTAAAGATTACGAATATGGCTACCGCCAGGGAGAAATTAAAGACCCCTTCGGGCATCATTGGGTAATTCAATGCCGCATACCAGCTTCGCCCGATTGGAAAGGATGACGGTTAGGGCGGTTAGCCTATCAACCAGGGAATCGCTCTCAACCTGTCTGTCGTTTTACCCTATCCTCCTCCTTTCCCTTAAATTTAGGGAAAGGCATCGCACGAGGCCGCGAAGCCCCAATTTGTCATTATTTGAGTACCAAGGCCTATTAGCAAAGCATTTTTAATGTTAAAAGCGATCTTGACCAATCAACTAATCTCTGATTAACTAATCACTAATCTCTATCTTTGCCCCATGCGTTTTGATATCATTACCGTTTTGCCCGGACTATTGGAAAGCCCTTTTGCACACTCTATTTTACAGCGTGCGCAAAAAAAAGGCATTGCCGAAATTCATGTACATAACCTGCGCCATTATTCAACCAGCAAGCAAAAAAGCGTTGATGATTATCCTTATGGCGGCGGCAGCGGCATGGTAATGACCATTGAGCCGTTCGCGGCTTGTATTACGAAGTTAACGGCCGAACGCGATTATGATGAGGTCATCTTTATGTCGCCCGATGGTGAAACATTAAACCAGGGCATAGCCAACCAGCTTTCCATTAAAGGCAATATCATTATTCTGTGTGGGCATTATAAAGGGATAGACCAGCGCGTAAGGGATATATATGTTACGCGCGAGCTATCCATTGGCGATTATGTACTATCAGGCGGCGAACTGCCCGCCGCTGTATTGGTTGACGCTGTGGTGCGGCTGATACCGGGTGTATTATCTGATGAAACATCTGCCTTATCCGACTCTTTCCAGGATGGCCTGTTGGACGCCCCGGTTTATACCCGGCCGGCCAACTGGAACGGTCATAAAGTACCCGATATATTATTAAGCGGCAATACCCCGGAAATTGAAAAATGGCGCTTTGAACAGGCCATTGAACGGACAAAGATAAGAAGACCCGATTTATTGGAGTAGAAACGCAATATTTTGCGTCTTTGATAAGGTTTTATAAAATCGCCTGCCCGGACAGATACCCCAAATCAATCAAATCCGTATTCTTTTCAGTAGGGATCAATATTCCATCCCGTAGCAAATGGGTCTTATCGCAGATATCCAAAACATCCCGATAATAATGGTCGGTGATTATAAATCCTTTTTGTGAGCGATATTCCAATATCTTTTCTTTAATCAAACTTTTATAAAATGGTTCAACCATCGAGAATGGCTCATCCAGTATCAAAAACGGATGGTTGAGGTTTAGCAATAACAGCAATTGTAAATACCGCTGCTGCCCAAGCGAAAGATCGCAGATGCGTTTATTGCACATATCGGACACACCTATTGAATAAAATACCTTATCCTGTTTGGCTAACGGCAAGTACATAGATATCACATCGCGGGTTTTGGTATACCGCGGCAGCATAATTTCCTGGGTATGATAACCCACAAAATTGCTTATCTTCCCGCCATACCGTATCATCCGGTCATCAAAATAAATTTCGGCCTGGTCGGGTTTTAATATACCGAACAGTATTTTGAAGAGCGTGGTTTTGCCGATGCCATTCCTGCCAAACAGGCCAATTATTTCGCCTGTATTGCACTCAAATGTGATGTTTGTGAGTATACGCCTGTCGCCAAAGCTATGTAACACTACCCTTACCGCGATTTTATGATCCATAATATAATGAGTGTGACTACAGCAAGAATTAAATTGATGATAAGGGTTTGTATTTGAAGCCGCCGTTTGGTTATGCCGCCGTTGCGGAAAAAATAATATTCAATGTTTTGAAAGTATCTGTAAACTCCAAAAGATACAAAACCTCCTATAGTTGCAAAAATGATAAGGCACTCAATTATGTTACCGTTTGTAAACAGGAAGAAAAAGAAGCAGAAAGCCAGGTTGTACCTGATCGTGTCGGTATAGTATTTAAAAAACAGTGCAGACAATGAGATGGTTTTCTTTTTGGCTTAAACGGAATATTTGTGAAAATATGCGGAGTTGGTTAAATATAGTAGGTTTGGGTTGAATAAGTTAAGTCGTTGGTAACGACATACGTAAATAACACTAATAATCCTTAAACCCCAATCAACTTATTCAACCTAATCAACTACTCACAATTTTTTTAAAATGAACTTTTTATTCTAAAAAAAATTCCCTATAATTGCAATCCGATTTTTAGGGTGCTAAAAGTCGCTTTAATAGCTTAAAATCATGGATTTAGTAAAATTTGTAGAAGAGCAAACAGTAACAGTTAACGCTTTCCCGTCTTTTAAGGCCGGTGATACTGTAAGTGTTCATTATAAAATAAGGGAAGGAAATAAAGAACGTATCCAGGTTTACCAGGGTGTAGTTATACAACGCAACAGTGTTGGCGTGTCTGAAACTTTTACCGTTCGTAAAGTTTCAAACGGTATCGGCGTTGAGCGTATCTTCCCCATCAATTCGCCAAATATTGATAAGGTTGAAGTAAACAGCCACGGTAAGGTTCGTCGCTCTAAACTTTATTACCTGCGTGCCCTTACCGGCAAAGCAGCCCGTATCAAGTCAAAAAGAGTTTAATTTTACACATAGCATTAACAAAACAGGCTGTCCCAAAAGGATAGCCTGTTTTGTTATGAATTGGCAAGTTTATAAAATCTTACTTTTAAGTATATATGCACTATTGCAAACATTGTCTTAAAAATCTACATTAGCGGCAATACCCCGCTATTCCAAAACTCTTCCAAACAGTGGATGATTTTGGGTCATCGTTCTTTTTGGCCATGTCTTTTTTACAAGTGTTTTTTCTCATTAAATTATTGATTAACTTTGCGACACAGTAAAAATTAAATTAATTAATCAATATTACCGGTGGCGTTAATCAATATGTAATTACAAAAAAATTATTAACAACGTAGTGTAAAAGGTGTATATTGGTGTTTTTAAACCTTGTTTACAAGCCCGATAAAATGGATAAACTATACCACTACTTAGTTTTCAAGTCAAATTTTATCAAACCAAGGAGCAGAAAAAATTTAAACAGAAAAAATAATTGATTTATTTAAAAAATATCTTAACCCAAATTATATGTTACTCTCACAATCATTTTCCAGTTTAATCGAAAATAACAACTCTGCATTGAATAATACATCTGCAGATGTGTTGAACGGACTGAAAATTCTTCATGAAAACCAATGGTATATTTGCGGGAATTTAGCACTTAATGAGGGGCAATCTCCACATAAGCTTATCAATTCATCACCAAACGACCTTGACTACCAGTTGCTGGTTAAAGCTGCAATGCTGTTGGTGGCCGAGAATGTTGAGCAACCGGTAACTATTACAACGGGTTTCCCTTATGCCACTTATCGCATATACAAAGACCTGGCGGTAGAGCTATTAAAGAAAACCCATATTATTGAGTACGATGGATCAACCTTTGGTGGTTCGGGTAAGAAGACGGTGATGCTTGACGTTAAAAATGTTGATGTTATCCCTGAAATTGTTGCTTGTTCAATCGCTCTCAGAAAAGGGGAAGAAAAAGCAAGCGGTAACTTTTTTATCCTTAGCTGCGGTTTCGGGACATTTGAATCTGTGCTAAGTATGGATTCGGGCATAGTTGAACAAACAATGATCAGTACGCATGGCTTGCGCTATGCTATCAACTATATGATAAATGAACTTTCAAAATCACATTACCTGGGTTTCAGGACCGCGCATACACTTGATGAAGCTTTCCAAAGAGGTTACTTATATATAGATAAGAAAAATATTGATGTAAGGGAAATCAGGAAAAACGCTTTAAAGTCATACTATAACGAAGTTATATCACCTAATTTAAGGAATGTAATTACCGATAAAAACCTGACAAAAACCAACAAGGTTTACTTATGCGGCGGCGGTATGTATTACCAGGACCTGGTTGAATGTTTTAAAAATGAATTCGGAGAAATAGTTCAGTTAGAAGTTGTTAGCGACCCGGCATCACTGGCAAGCAAAGGATATGCCTTAAACTCACTACGCGTTTCAGGCGGTGTCAAAAATGCTTCGGTTGGAATGGATATAGGCAACTCAACAACTGTGGTAACACGTTTCTCGGGCGAGTAAAATAACAGATGCTAAATATATTTAAGAAAGACCCGCCAAAAGACCTGCCAGGCACTGCAAGTAACATCAGCAGTTTGGCGCGTAATGGCAATGACCTTTTTTCAGACACGCTAATACTATTGGACGAAAGGTTATCGGGCAATTTGTTTTGTGCTGAAAAAATTGTTGTTGAACAAAATGGGATATTATCGGGCAACATTACCTCCAAACTCTGTATAGTTAGTGGTACCATCAACGGCAATATTGTTTCTTCCGACCAGATGGAGATCAAAAGCACCGCTAAAATAAAAGGGAATATTCAATCGGCGTTAATTAACATTGAACCCGGGGCGGTTATTAATGGCAACATAACTATAACAGAAAACACCGGGGACATATTTTCTAATTTAGCTAATAAAATAAAAGCATTTTCAGAAAGCGAGTATTTACAGGATAAGCCTTACGCTGAAAATACTGAAGCTGCCCCTAATGCAGAATCTGTTAAATTAGAGTGGGAGTTTAGCTCGACGGAAGAACTGGACAAGGCAAACCTGGATAAATTAAATACCGATGTACGGCCAGGTTTAGAGTTACCTGAATTGAATTGGGTGTTTAATACGACCGATGAAGTAAATAAGCCCTACAATGAAGTTAAATTGATTGATGAGCCGGATACATTTATCCCGGTAGCGCACGAGGATGTTATTACAAACATCCAGGAAGAACAACCCATAGCCTTACCGGTACCCGAAAAAATCTCCGCAAAACCTGCACCTGCAAAAGAAGAAAACAACGAGCGGTGGTGGTAGTGCTAACCTGCCGCTACCATTAAATCTTTTTAACTGCTTTTCTTTGTCGCTTTTTTGGATTTAGACGCAACATCATGATGGATCACTAATGTTGGATCGCCATGCTCATCAGACAAGGCTTGTGTAACTTCTTTAATATGCGCCGCATTTTCTGGAATGCCTTTGTTTGCATTGGTCACCAGCTCGGCTAATATGGTGCGGCCGCCCATTACAACATCGCCGATATTCACGTTTATCTTTGTTCCCAGCGGTAAAAACAGATCCACCCGCGATCCGAATTTAATAAAACCAAACTGATCTCCCTGTTTAACCACGTCGCCCTCTTTTACATACCACACAATGCGGCGGGCTAATGCGCCCGCAATCTGGCGGAACAATACCTGGATACCGGCGCTGTTTTCGGTTACAACCGTTGTCCGCTCATTTTCTGTCGACGATTTGGGATGCCAGGCTACCAAATATTTGCCGGGATGATATTTAAAATATTTAACTACCCCGCTTATCGGATTACGGTTAACATGCACATTAATGGGCGACATAAAAACCGAAATCTGTATACGCCTGTCTTTTAAAAATTCGGTTTCAACTATTTCTTCAATTACAACCACTTTACCGTCTGCGGGGCAAAGCACCCTGTTTTCATCGCGGCTTATCTCGAAATGCGGGTTACGAAAAAACTGCAGGATGATAACAAACAGCGCGAACGATAAAATATAGATAATCCATTTAACTACAATTGCTTCTGGAAAGAAAAACTGGATAAACGCGTTCAGCACAAATATAAACAGTATGCACAGGGCAATAGAAGTATACCCTTCTTTATGTATGGTCATGTTTTTCATAACGCAAAATTAAACATTTACAATGAAGTATAGGTAAGCATAAACAATTGGCGCGGCCATTAACAAACCGTCAAACCTGTCAAGCAGGCCGCCGTGGCCGGGCAATATGCCGCCCGAGTCCTTTACGTTAATGCTGCGCTTGAACATTGATTCCGTCAAATCGCCCATGGTACCGAAACAGCTTATCAGCACACCTATCCAAACCCATTGCTGCCAGGTAAGTTCTGTATAATAATTGCCTATCAATAACGCGGCCCCTGCGGTTATGATAATGCCGCCAATAAAGCCCTCCCATGTTTTTTTAGGCGAATGCCGTTCAAATAATTTTATCCGCCCTAACTTACTGCCCACCAAATAGGCCCCGGTATCGTTGGCCCAGAGCATCAGCAAGAATGCCAGCGGAAAATGAAAGTTAAAAACGCCGCTTACATACGCAAGGGCATGAAAAAATGTAAAAGGTACGATGATAAAGATCAGCCCTAAATAAGTATAAGCAATATTGGAAAACGGCGCATCGGCATTCTTTTTAAAAAGCTCCTGTATAAATATGGCGCTTAATGTTACCGGCAGCAGGAATAGCAATTGATGATATATTTTATCGTCGCCGTCATAAGTTATAATGGCAAACACACCGTACAGGTAGATGGCATTTATGGCCCCGCTTACAAAGCTTGGTTTTATACCGGTTTGTTTAATGAGGCCATAAAACTCTCTCAGGCACAACAGGCTGAGCAGTAAATAAAAAAGGCCAAATACATAATGCCCCAATAAAACAGAGCCAAGCATTACAATAATAAAAAAGAACCCCGTTATGGCGCGTTTCCTCATAAATTCAAATTTGGTTCAGGATCATAATTTCGATAGCGTTGCTAAAATTATCCTGGTGAATGTATACTTCAATATCGCCAAACGAGCGATAAGATGAAGCTTGTTTATTAAGCAAAACGGTATCAATCTGGTGCTCGGTAAGCACCTGCTTTACCATTTCCGATCGGTAATAATCAGGCGAAGTAAAAATTTTTATCCAGTTTTTCTCCATTAATATTCCGGCAATGGCTTTTTATTTAGAGTAATATACCGATATACATACATCAAAAATAAAACAATTACCAGGCTAATTATATACAACTTGTTATTAAATACATGGTTGTCATCCGGGCTGAGGGTTATTTTTTTGTCCTGGTATAAATAAGTGGCCACTACAATTGTTCCGTTGTTTATAAAATGGGCCCATACAGCTGTCCAGATGCTGCCGCTCCACGCTGCAAAATAACCTAAAAGGACACCCAAAAGTACGCGTGGTAAAAAACTAAAAAATTCCACATGGAAAGCGCTGAATAAAATGGCTGTTATCCAAACTGCGGCATGTATGTTTTTTGTCCAGCGGCTAAATATGGTTTGTATAACGCCCCTAAACATAAATTCTTCGGCAATAGCGGTTAGCAGGCCAATAACTACCAGGTTTTTTATCATGTCCCAAATGGTATCCATTTTAAACATAACGGTTTCCAGTTTTTGCGTGGCATCCTCGCTATCGCGCATCCATTTTTGCACACCGCTTAAAAAGTGGGGCAAAACCATTTTTTCATTGATGTTTGATAAAAACTCAATTAATGGCGACGCAATAAACATAACACAAAAAATAAGCGCCATTAATATCAACGGAAAACGAAAGGTAGGTTTTAGATAGTCCTGCGGGTCTTTAACAATTACATAGGCAAAAAAAACAGGCGCGGCAAAAACAGGCAGTGTTGTACCAATTATTTGTAATATCCACAGCGTATTAATAACATGGGGCGCATTAACGTTTCCTTGTCCAATACCCATTACCGTGTCCATACCATATAAAGCTGCAGCTATTGCAACTGCTACTAAATTTGCTGCTATAATAAAACCTATAAAGATCCCGGCAAAACTTAAAAACTGTAAACCAGGTGATTGGTAAGGCTTCTTTTCTAACTGTTCTGTTGGTGTATTTATCATCCGGCTTAAAATTTGTATTTTTGCAGCGCTTAAAGATAAGTGATGTCTGTACAAATTGGAAATATTGATTTAGGTGAATTCCCGCTGTTATTAGCGCCCATGGAGGATGTAAGCGATCCGCCGTTCCGTTATGTGTGCAAGCAAAACGGCGCGGATATGATGTACACCGAATTTATCTCGTCGGAAGGGTTGATACGCGATGCCGCCAAAAGCCTTAAAAAGCTGGATATATTTGAATATGAGCGCCCTATCGGCATACAAATTTTCGGCAGCGATATTGAACACATGCGCGAAGCTTCAGAAATATCATCAAAAGCCAATCCCGATTTGATCGACATCAATTACGGCTGCCCTGTAAAAAATGTGGCCTGCCGCGGGGCCGGGGCCAGTTTATTGCAGGATATTGACAAAATGGTGGCCATGACCAAAGCCGTTGTTGAGGCAACTCACCTACCGGTAACGGTAAAAACCCGCCTGGGCTGGGACGATAACACCAAAAATGTGCAGGAAGTAGCCATGCGCTTACAGGATGTTGGCATAAAGGCCCTCACTATTCATGGCCGTACCCGTGCGCAAATGTATAAGGGCGTTGCCGACTGGTCGTTAATACGCGAAATAAAGAAAAACCCAAACATTGAAATACCCATATTTGGTAATGGCGATATTGATTCGCCCGAAAAAGCAGCCAATTGGCGTATGGAATTTGGTGTTGACGGTATGATGATAGGCCGCGCCGCCATCGGTTATCCGTGGATATTCCGCGAGATCAAACATTATTTCAAAACCGGCGAACATTTAGACAAGCCGACCATGGCCGAGCGTATTGATGCCTGCAAAACGCACTTGCAAAAATCAATCGAGTGGAAAGGCCCCAAAACCGGGGTGTTTGAAATGCGTCGCCATTATGCCAACTATTTTAAAGGCATTGAAAATTTTAAAGAATACCGCATGCAATTAGTAACCGCCGGAAGCTTTGAAGAACTGGAGGGAATTTTGGATCAGGTAGAAAACAATCCAAGGTACTTACATACTGAATCAGAAGTAGCTTAATGTTTACATAATAATATTTTCTTTGTGCCTTCTTCGCACGCTGTTAGGTTAAAAAGTTACTACAAGGTTTAAAAAGAGGTTCGCAAAGGGCACAAAAATCTAATCAAAAATATTTTCTGCTTTTGTTCGTTAAAACAATTAGCTGTTACAGAGCACTTAAGTGCTTTACAAGATGGTTTATAATCATTTTATAACCCAATTGTAAAAAAATTGCGACAAAAGAAATTTTTTTCGGAGGTTTGACGTATTATTATAAGCATAGTATATATTTGAAACAAACGATATTGTAAAAATGGTTACTTACATAACAGATGGTGTTAAAGTTTCAGTAGAAACTATCTATCAGCCGGAATATTCCAATCCGTCTAATGACCATTTTATGTTCGCTTACAAGGTAACCATTGAGAATTTGGGCAGTTACGCCATACGTTTATTAGGCAGGCACTGGTATATTTTCGACTCAAACGGTGCTAAGCGCGAAGTGGAAGGCGAAGGCGTTGTTGGTCAGCAGCCGGTTATTGAACCGGGCAGCGCGCATGAATACGTATCGGGCTGTAATTTAAAAACAGATATGGGCAGCATGAAAGGCGAATACCAAATGACCCGCCTGATGGATAATACTATTTTTAACGTACAAATACCTGAATTTTATTTAATTGCGCCCTATAGGATGAATTAGGTTTGAGAGTCAGGAATTAAGAGTCAGATTATATAAAAGCCCCGTATGAAAATTTCATGCGGGGCTTTTTAGCAGATCATTTTTTGCTACATAGGAGGCCTGCGTCCACCGCCGCCATGTTCTCCGCCACCACCGCCACCGCGTGGCTCACCACCGCCGCCCGCGTGGGGTTGCGGTGCAGGTGCCTGGCGTTGTTGCGGTGCCTGGCGTTGTTGTGGTGCCTGACGTTGCTGTGGTGCCTGACGTTGCTGCTGGGGTGGTGCCTGGCGTGGTTGCTGTTGTTTTGGTCTTTGCTGTGGTTGCGCACGTTGCTGCTGTTGTTGTGCAGGCCTGGGTTGTTGTGCGGCGCGCTGCTGAACTTGTGTATGCTGTTGTGCTGTTGGTTGCTGCCTGCTCGCTGCCGGCGCAGCGTTTCCCGGGCGACTTTCCGCATTACGGGCGGCAGGTGCATTTGCCCTTGCTGCCGGGGCTGCGGCATGTTCAGCATTATGAGCGGCAGGGGCATTCGCTAAATGCGCGCTTGGCCTGGCCATAGCTGATGTTGCCGGGCTGCCATGGTTAGCTGCAAAATGTTGTGCCGGATCCTTCGCGGCTACCTGTTGATGCGATATCTGTGTATGTGTTGGCGCAGTATGGTGTTCTGCCGAGAAGCGCTGTTCGTTTGCATCCGGCTTCCTGGTCACACCGCCAGGCCCGTTAAAGCTGGTGCGGCCGCCGCCGCCGCCATGTACTGATCGGTCTGCATAAACATTATGAACGACGTTGCGATTTACATTAAAAACCGCAGTGTTATACCTGAACGAACGTCCGCTCCAAACGCCGCCATAAAAACCTTCGCCGGGATAGCCAAAGCCATAATTGATGCCGCCGTAAAAACCTACATGCGGCCCCCAATACCCGTTGTGGAATAAATAAACACCGTTATCCCATCCCCAGTAACAGGGTGTCCATAGTAATTCCGGATCAGGCGGGGCTACCCATACGCCGGGCACCCAATAGTACCCATCAGCATCATCATAGCCCCAATAACCGGGTTCCCATAAATAACCATCTTCCGGGCATTCTGGTTGTACGTAAACAGGTAATGGCGGGGGGGCCAGCCTCACAGAAAGCCCTACGCTTAGCTGCGCGTATGTCTTAGGCGCGGCAAAACCTATCACTGCTGCTAAGACTAATATTTTTGCTAAATTTTTCATAATTGAGTTTTGTATTAGTTATACAGTTGTAATTTGATTTTGTTTTTTTGGGGTTGAATAAGTTGATCGGGTTAAATTGGGTTGATTAGGTTAACTGCTATACAGGGCATTATATAACAAAACCACCCACTTAATCAACCCAGTCCAACTTAATCAACCAAAAACTATATTTTTGCCCAACATGACAACAAACACCTTTTCATATTGGGAGCGGACCGCGTTTATTGATAATACCGATGTTATTATTATAGGCAGCGGATTGGTTGGGTTAAGCGCCGCTTTGCATTTAAAAAAGCAACAGCCCGCTTTAAAAGTGCTGGTATTAGAGCGTGGGTTTTTACCAACTGGTGCGAGCACAAAAAACGCTGGGTTTGCCTGCTTTGGTACGGTATCTGAACAAATTGCTTACCTGGATAGATCAAGCGAAGAAGAAGTGTTGCGCATGGTTGATTATAAATGGCGCGGCCTGCAGCGGTTAAGACAAAATCTTGGCGATGCCAATATTGGTTATCACCAGCATGGCGGGTATGAATTGTTCAGGAATGATGAATTGGAAAAGGCAGGGTATTGCATAGACCAGGTGGGCAAGTTTAATAAACTATTCCGGCAGGCAATTGGTTCGCCGGATATTTATTCGGTTGCAGATAAAAAAATAAGCGATTTCGGGTTTAACGGCGTAAGCCGGATGATCTGCAATGCATTTGAGGGCCAAATTGATACCGGCAAAATGATGCGGACCTTATTGACTAAGGTTTATAACCTGGGCGTATCGGTTTTAAATAATTGCGATATACAGAAAATCGAAACCGAAAATAATGCTATAAACCTCATCACTTCCCAAGGCAATTTTAAAACGGGCAAAGTAATATTGGCTACTAATGCCTTTGCCAACCAGCTATTTCCCGGTTTGAAAGTTACACCGGGCCGTGGGCAGGTATTGGTAACTAAACCAATAGCCGGGTTAAAATTAAAGGGCACTTATCATTTTGACGAAGGTTATTATTACTTCCGCAACATCGACAACCGGGTACTATTTGGCGGAGGCAGGAACATTGATTTTAATGCCGAGCAAACCTGGGAGTTTGGACAGACAGAACCAGTAAAACAAAAACTAACTGAATATTTAAAGGAAATAATATTACCCAACCAAAAGTTTGAAATTGATTATTGGTGGAGCGGCATCATGGGTTTTGGCGATGATATTAACCCCATCGTGAAACAGGTTGAGCCAGGTATATTTTGCGCGGTAAGGTGCAATGGCATGGGCGTGGCAATGGGTAGCCTTGTAGGCGAGGAAGTTGCGGATTTGGCGATGAATAGCTGAATTTCGGAAGTCGGATTTATTTAATGTCCGGAAAGACATCAATAATGGTCATCCTCAAATCCTGGTTCAGACAATCTACAGCGATAATATCTCCACAATTTTTAAAAAATGCGGGTTAATGTTAATATGGTGCTTAATAGCTTTTTCCAACGGAGTGTAGGTTACTTCATCGTGTACCAGACCAATCATTTCATTGCGGCGGCCATCCTTTAAGGCTTCAACGGCAGCCACGCCTAACCGGCTTGCCAATACACGATCCATGCAGCTTGGCCGGCCACCGCGCTGGATATGCCCCAATACCGATACGCGGGTATCATAATTCGGGTATTTCTCCTTTACAATGCGGCCAATTTCAAATGCAGTGCCCGGCTCTTCGCCCTCTGCAACAATAACTATCCTCGATGATTTGTCTTTGCGGCCGTTTTCAAGCCTGTCAAATAACGCGCTCATGTTCGAGCTCGTGTCAGGTATTAAAACATTTTCAGCACCCGCGCCTATGCCTGTCCGCAATGCGATCAGACCAGAATCGCGGCCCATCACCTCAACAATAAATAAACGGGCATGTGATTCTGCCGTATCCCGTATTTTGTCTATTGCCTCAATTGCGGTATTTATCGCGGTATCGTAGCCTATAGTAAAATCGGTGCCTATCAGGTCGTTATCAATTGTTCCCGGTAGGGCTATTATAGGATAATCAAACTCGCGACCAAAGACTTCAGCACCCCTAAAGGTGCCGTCGCCGCCGATGGTTATCAGCGCGTCAACCTCATTTTCTTTCAATTGTTCATAGGCCAGTTTCCTGCCATCTGCCTCCCTGAAATGATCGCTGCGGGCGGTTTTTAGCATTGTCCCGCCGCGCTGGATGATATTGGATACCGATTTACGGTCCATCATAAAAAACTCACCATTTATCAATCCCTCAAACCCACGACGTATGCCCATAATTTCAAAGTCGTAGTAGATAGCCGCACGCACAACCGCCCTGATGGCTGCATTCATTCCCGGCGAATCGCCGCCTGATGTTAAAACTCCAATTCTTTTGATCTGCGTCATTAGTAGATTAGCGCTGCGTGGTGATGTAAAAAGTAGTATCTCAAGTGATAACTCCGTTATCTTTTAAAAGTTGCGCAAATTTATATTAATTTTTTATCTGTGATTACGTTTATCTGTTAAATGATTGTATGAATAATATTATTGTGTAATAATTTCAATTCGCCCTTACCGACCTACCGTATCCTACTCTTTTTATAGTAAAATGGTTGTGGATATGTGTCCCGTTAGGGGCAAGCCCTTTGTAGAAATATTATCATAACGATTTCTTGCGCCGTAGGTGCTACTTTGCAAATAAACATAACCAACCCGTTAATTTTGGGGTAGCGCCGATGGCGCAATTTATACGCTATCTTTTTTCTACAAAGGTTTGGCCCCTAATGGGGCAATGCACGTAATCAAAATAATAGGTACACAGTTGCTTATCGGGATATTTACAGCTGACTGCGATTTTCACTTCTTATAAGCTGCTATGCCACTATCTAAATAATCTTTGTACTCGTTAATATCAAAATTAGCGCCCTGAGGGGGAACCAAAGTTTCGCCCTTTTCATTGATGATCACGTAAAAAGGTTGCGCGTTTGAATTATATTTTGATTCTTCCAGGTCAAGCCATTTGCCGCCCAATGTAGTTATTTTCTTCCCTGTAAGCGCTGATGTAAATTGTTCGGATGCCGGCAATTCTGTTTTATCGTCGATAACCAATTGCAGTATTACAAAATCATTTTGAAGTCTGTTTAAAATTTCGGGGTTAGGAAATACGTTTGCCTCCATCTTGCGACAGTTCACGCAGTTCCAGCCGGTAAAATCTATTA